>Ga0209536_100000069_pt1 | contig 140550 bp, 129 predicted proteins | sample DeeMarSeWOR28_12_FD_187461 | JGI IMG/M metagenome (GOLD analysis project Ga0209536, IMG submission 187461) | Marine sediment microbial communities from White Oak River estuary, North Carolina - WOR-2-8_12 (SPAdes) (version 2) | ecosystem: Environmental > Aquatic > Marine > Intertidal zone >...
CGCGCCGACGTAGCCGATGGCGGTCATGTAAACCCACGCGAATGCCGGCCAGCGCCAGGTATTCGTTTCGCGCCGGATCACGGCCAGCGTAGCCGCGCACTGCAGGCAACAGGCGTAGAAAAGCAGCAGGCCGAGCACCATCGGCAACGTGAACACCGGGCTGCCGTCCGGCCAGCGGGCCGCTTTGAGCCGCCCGGACAAGGTCGCCTCGTCGGCTTCGTCACCAACCGCGTAGACGGTACCCAGTACGGCGACGACCACCTCGCGTGCCGGGAACCCGGCGATCACCGCGGACGACACGCGCCAGTCCCATCCCAGCGGCCTGAAGACGGGCTCCACGAAGTGCCCGGCACGCCCCAGCCAGCTCTGTTCGAGCTGCAGCGCGGCCGCCCGGTTGCCGATCTGCGCCAGCGCAACATCGAGTTCCTCGCCGGACAGTTCGGCGATAGCCGCCTGCTGTTGCTGCTCGACGTACGGCGCAACGTCGTCCGAGCGCGGGTAATAGGCCAGTGCCCAGATGATCACGGCGACCGTGAAGATGACGGTGCCGGCGCGGTGCAGGAACACCTTGGCGCGACCGAGCAACTGCATCAACACGGTGCGCAAATTGGGCCGGCGAAACTCGGGCAGCATCAGTGCGAACGGCGGTTTCGGGCCGCGCAGCGCCGTCTTGCGAATCAGCAGCGCGGTCAGGATGCCCATCACGATACCGAACATGTACAGGCCGAACAGCACCAGCCCCTGCAGGTTCATGAAGCCCACGGACTTCGCCGGCACGAACGCGGCGATCAGCAGCGCATACACCGGCAGCCGGGCCGAGCAGGTCATGAATGGCGCCGCGAGAATCGTCGCGATCCGGTCGCGGCGATTCGGTATCACTCGCGTGGCCATGATGCCGGGCACTGCGCAGGCGAAGCTCGAGATCATCGGTATGATCGACTGCCCCGACAGGCCGACGGAGCGCATCGCGCGATCCATGAGGTAAGCGGCGCGGGCCAGGTAGCCCGAATCCTCGAGCAGGATAATGAACAGGAACAGGATCATGATCTGCGGCAGGAAGATGATCACGCTGCCCACGCCGGCAATAACACCGTCCGCGATCAGGCTCGCCAGCGCGCCTTCGCCGAGGGCCTCGTTCACGTGGCCGCCGAGTATCGACGTGGCCGAATCGATCAGGTCCATGACCGGCGTCGCCCACGCGAACACGGCCTGGAACACGATGGCCATCACGAGAAACAGCCCGATGGTCCCCGGCACCGGCTGGTTCAGCCATGACGTGATGCGTGCCTGCCAGCCATAGAAGGGCGGCGCCTGCTGCACCACCTGGTCGAGCACTTCGCGGACCCAGCGATAGCGCACACGGGCCTCGACCGCGAGCGGCGGTTCCGAACCGAACAGGCGCTCGCGAAGCGCGTGCAGCGCGGCCGGGGCGCCGACGTCGAAGCGCGACAGGAACTCCTGTTTGGCTTCGCTCGGTCCATCGATCAGCAGCCGCTCGACCTCGGCAATCCGCGTGTTCGCCGGCGCATGCGCGGCGAGTTCCCTGGCGGCGGCGGTCAGCTCAGGCCACGTCTTGCCAGGCTCCGGCGGCTCGAGTTCGGTGATCGACGACAACGCATCGCGGAGCTTGTCGACGCCCTGCCCGGTCGTCGCGACCACCGGGCACACCGGCACGCCGCCGAGTTTCGCGGCCAGTCCCGGTACGTCTATTTTCAGGCCCTCCAGTTCGGCGGCATCGGCCATCGTCAGCGCGACGACCAGCGGCCGTTCCAGCTCGAGCAGCTGCTGCAGCAAGTACAGCCCCTGGTAGAGGTTGGTACCGTCAAGAACCGCGAGTATCCCGTCCGGGGTCGACGTACCCGCCATGTGGCCGAGGATCACGTCGACGGCGATCTGCTCCTCGAGGGAATGCGCACTCAGGGCATGGGTGCCGGGCAGATCGACCAGTTCGAGAGACTTGTCAGCCACCTTGAGCGTGCCGACGTGGCGTTCCACGGTCACGCCCGGGTAGTTGCCGATGCGCTGCCGCAGCCCGGTGAGGCGGTTGAACAGGGTGCTCTTGCCGGAATTGGGGTTGCCGACAACCGCGATGCTGGCGTCGGAGCGCCGGCTTACGGGTATCTGGTTGGCAGGAACGCGGATTTCTTTGGTTTTAGTCACCGCCCGCCGCTACCGGAGACACGGCGAACTGCCTGGCCTGCTCCTGGCGAAGCGAGATACCGCGACCGAACAACCGGAACTCCAAGGGATCGCCGCCGAGCGCGGCGCTGGCCAGCTCGACGATCGCGCCCTCGACGAGACCGAGCGTCATCAGGCGCTGAACCTGAGGATCCGCGGCGTTTACCGATGCGATGATGCCTTTCTGGCCTTTCCGGAGGGTTGCGAGTGTGCTGCCGTTGCGGTCCATAGCGAGGGTGTCCCGGGTTTTTGCGCCACCGCGAATCCGTCGAGAGAATTATGTAAGCAACGGATTTTATTAGTGGTTTCTGATTCAGGCCAAAATGATAATGATTCGCATTACGATAAGCAATAGGGATAATTACGAATAGCCGGTTCAGCTTGTATTCATCGACCCGCGGTTAGCGTGTGTAACAGGTCGTCGCAATCCCCCAGCGGCGCCGACAGGCACACCTAGCAACGAGGACCGAAACATGAATAACAAGCGCCCGCTCGCTGTCACTGCCGACCCCGCGAGACGCCAGGCGACCCTGGGACTGTTGCTCGCCGGCACGCTGTTGATACTCGCACAATCCGTCCTGGCGAACACCCCCACCATCCGGCTGTTTCCCACCACCGTGGTCGAGGACCTGAAACAGACGGGCAACGTCGCCCGCGACATGGAAACGGGACTGCAGGAAGTCATCGGGCGCCTCGACCAGCAGCAGCAACTCTTTGTTGAAAGCAAGTGCGACGGCGCTGAGAACGATGCCGGCTGCCAGCGCCTGTCGCGCCAGATCGGTGCCACCTACCTCGAGATGCTCACGATCATGGAAGAACGGTTGCCCGACATGGAGCACACCGTCAACAACACGCGCATCAGCCTCGAACGCGGCTTGCGCAACGAGCTCGGCAAGAAGATGACGCCCTGGCAATTGCAGGAAACGCTGGTGGGCAAGACCACCACGAACGCGGATACCGAGTCGTCGCCGACGCTGCGCGGACGCTCGGGCATGCGCCTCTCGGAACGATTCAAACAGTATTATCAGCTGGTCGCCACGTCCGGCAGCCGGGGCGACCAGTCGCTTGCGGTACTGGCGTCGGACATCTACCTCGACATGGAAGAGACGAGCGTTCTTATCGAGCGGACGCGCCAGGAGATTGCGCGCGCCACGCTGATGGAACAGCTGAACCAGTCATTCGGCATCATCACGCCGGAAATGATGGAAGTAGTTGGTGGGGTCAAGACGATCCTGTTCGGCGACGAAGACCCGCAGGCACTCGTTGCGGGTCCTCCTCCCGGCAGCGTCGAGCAGGCCTACCGCAGCCCCCTCGAACAATAAGCAACGTCAGCGATCCTGCCCAGGAGCGAAACATGAACACGCAGACTTCCCTACCGATCCGAATCCTCGCATTGCTGGCCGGCCTGGCGACCCTCTCGGCGTGCGCGTCGAACGAGCCCGGCTGCCCGTCTCCCCAGACGCGCAACCTGGACAGCGCGATTAGCTTCGTCAAGACCTCGCTGAACACGGGCTGCGAGGCGCACTTCGACCGTTACTACGACGATTTGCTGACGATCGCCGAAGGCGATCCGAAGCCCGAGAACAAGCGCATCTTCAGCGAGTTCCTCGTCTGGTCGGGCGACCAGGGCCTGCTCAGCACGCGCCAGGCGCAGGAATACTACAACCGCTTCTTCAACGTGAAGTTCATGTCGATGAAGGGCGACTACAACAACTGTTCGCACACCTGCCCGAACAAGCAGCGGGTGCTGTTCGACATGGAACGCGAGCTGTCCGACAAGGAGCGCGGCCTGCTCAAGGTGAGCCGGGACGCCGACGGCTATTACCGTGCCGACCGCCTCTACCAGGAGGTCGAACTCGTCCTGGAGGCAACCTGCACGGCATGCGCCGCCGGTCGATAACGAGACAGGACGATGACGCAACGGCTGTTTCTGCAAGGACTGCTCGCCGGCGCGCTCGGAACACTGCTCGGCGGCGCGGCGCTCCTCTATACACTGGCGCGCCTCAACGTCATCCGCCTGCAGGACACCGTCATCAGCGCACCGGGCGACTGGCTGGCATGGGCTTACACCAACCTCGGCTCCTCGATCCCGGTGTTCGCCGGCCTGCTGCTGGCCTTCTTCGTCACGCTGGGGCGACTGCGCCGCAGCCTCGATGACGACAAGCCGGTCGACAGGATCGTGCAGCTCGACCAGCTGACCGAGATCTGGACAACGCTGTTCTTCGGCACCGGCGTCATCTGGACGGCAATCGGCATGCGCAGCGCGCTGATCTTTGCTTTGGGTGACAGGGACGTCGCCCTGCAGGAGGGCGCATTCGCGATGCTCGAGCGCATGATCGACGGCGGCATCCTGCTCGCGCTCTCGACCACCATCTTCGGCGGCATCGGCGGCTACCTGATGCGGGTCTACAAGACCGTCACGCTGGGTTCCCGCCTGCAACAGCGTTACGACCGGGCCGCCCGCGCCGATACCTCGGAAATGCGCGAGAGCCTGCAGCGTATCGAACAACACCTGGGCCATCGCAGATCCGCCATCACTCCAGCGGAGGCTGCCGAGTGAGCCGCTCTCCCCTGTTCTATCCCATGCACCGCGGTGACACGGAAGCCGGCGGTGCTGCCGACCTGCAGACCGACATCATGCGGTTCATGGCAATCCTCGCGCTGTGCCTGGTTGCCATCTTTGCGCTGGTTCAAAGCATCCCGCTGGTCCCCGAAGCGCCATCGCAGTCGCCTGCACCGGCAGCACCGCCACCCATCGCAGAAGTGACCGAACCGGAGCCTGAACCGAAGCAAGTGGATGCGGAACCCGACCCGCCGGCGCCGGAACCCGAAAAACCGGTGCAGCTCACGCGCCCGGCAAGGACGCCCGCATTCGTCGCGGAGCCCAACGTCGAGGCAGCGGCGGCACCTGCAAAACCGGATGCCGTGGACGTACCGGCCGCAGCAAGCGTTACCCCGGAAGACGAAGGCTTCACGCTGCGATTCGAATCCGATCTCGCCTTAACCCGGCTCGTCGCGGCCGGCAAGGTGGGCCTTTACGCGATATCCGAAGGGCGCGCGCGGCGCATGACGGTGAGCGACAGCCGTATCAGTTTCTGGGACGCATCGGCGCCGAACAGCTTCCACGAGATGGAGGCCGGCACCGTGCCACGCCCCGTCATCGACGCCCTGGCACGCTCGGGCGTAAACACCGCCGGCGTCGGCTGGGGCGTAACGCTGCCAGGAAAATTGAGTAAACAGCTGGACGACCTCGTGCGCGGTCATTCCGGCGGCGCGCTTGTCATCGGCGGCGACGGTGAGTTGCGCCTGGAGGCGTCGTGATGCGCCCGGCGCTCGCGTTACTGTGCTTGTCGGTACTCTCGTTGCAGGCCCATGCGACGGAGAGAAGCCTCGACCGCTGGTTCGACCGGGAGCTCGTACCCTACGTAACGTCGCAGCTCGTCGAACACCCGCGCTTCAAGGGCGAATCGGTGATGTTCGTCGTGTTCGAGGACAATGTCCCGGCGTCCGTCAGCAACGCGCTGGCCATCTCGCTGCGCGATCGCCTGCTCGACGCGGCACTCAACGCGCCCGGCGTCATCGTCGGGCGGCGCCAGGGCGGCGCGGCAGCGGGTCCTGCTGCCCAGGCCGTGGATTGCACCCGCGACGAGGTGCATTACTACGTCGGTATTTCACTTTCACGCCGTATCGACGGCTCGCACGGCGTCGGCGTTCGCGCATTCGACCTCGAGGACAACACCTGGGTGTCGGGTTTCGGAGCTGCCTGGCAGGGGGCGCTGAGCAGCGTCCAGCAACAGGCCGTGCGCAGGAGCCACGCCGACGCGACGTTTCGCGGCGCCCGCGACGTGCCCTTCACCGCCGACGAGTCCGACCTGCTCGCCACGCGCCTCGCGCACGACCTGTCATGCGCTCTGCTGCGCGAAACCGCCGGCCGATACATCGTCGCGGCGGAACAGGCATCCGAAGCGGAGGACAACCTCGGCGTCACGGTACAACTCGTGAGCAACAACCTCGCCCGTCATGACGCGCTGGAACTGAGCGGTAACGAACAGCAGGTCAACGCCACACTGAGCGGCAGGGCACACCAGATCGACGGCTCGCTGTACCAGTACTGGCTCACCGTCACGCCAACCGACGCCGATGCGGAGCTGTCGACACTGAGCGCCAGCGCGTACGTGCTGCTGCCCGGCTACCGACTCGCGGGTGCGCCGCCCCCGCGGAACGACGAAATGCCGGCGCCCGCAGTCCTGAACGCGACCGTCGATATTCCCCGTGGCGGCGATGCACTGCTGGGGCCTTTGCGAATCCTGAAGTCGCAGGACCCCCGCAGTTGCGCGCGACCGGGAGACACGTCGCTGCAGACGACTACTTATAGCGAGTCGCAGTCGCAGTGCTCGGTGCTGATCGCCGATGCGCGCGCCGATGCGATCGTGTTCGTCCTCGCTCACCAGGCTAATTTCGGCCTCGTGCGGCTGGGCGGTCCCGACTGCCGCGAGCGCACGGCACCGCACGTCGTCACGCGCGGCGCGGCCATGCGTTACCCGGTGCCCTTCACGGCCATTGGCAGCAGCGAAATGCGTGAGACGGGCGAGTGGCGGATCGCGCCCGGCGTCGATACCTACTACGCGTTCGCGGTCTCCGACGCTCGCGCAGCCCGCGAGTTCGCCAATCACATCGATGCACTCCCCCTGCGCTGCAGCCGGTCGCTGCGGAGGGGGCTCGAAAACAACGCGCTGCACCTCTGGCTGGACGAATTTGCCGTGCTCGCCGCGCGCCATGCGCCGCACGTCGGCTGGCGCGCGCTGGAAATAAAGGACGTGCTATGAGGAGAGAACGATGATGCGTTTCGTGGGCGTGCTCGTGGGTTCCGCCCTCGCTGTCGCTGCGCTGGTCGTTTTCGTCGGAATTCCCGAATTCACGACCGAGTCGAGCGTCGCGGAGCCTACCGTCATCACGCTGCCCATGCGGGCGGAGGCGCCGGCGTCCGCGCCGCCGACCGTCGAGCCGCGGGAAGAGCCGAAAGAGCCGCAGGAGGACGTGCATGCCGCGGCCGGCAGAGCCGTCGAACCCGCGGCGGAAGAAACGCCAGCCGAAGTCGTGGCCGAAGCGCTACCCGCAACACCCGAAGAGACCCTGCACTGGTACGCGTTCTGGAGCCCGTTTCGCAGTGAAGTCGCCGCCAACGGCTTTGTCGACCAGTTGCAGCGGGTCACGGGTCTCGATTACCGGGTCGTCAAGGTAAAACCCGGCGTATACGAAGTTGCTTTCGCCTACGAAGACGACCAGGAAATCACGGCCCGACTGTCGCAGATCTCCGCGGCGACGGGCCTGCAGCTTCCGGAGAGCTGAGGTGCTTGCCAACCACTCGGTCAGGATGCTCGGTGTCGCAGCGGTGCTGCTGCTGTTCGCCGCACCCGAATCGGGCGCCATGGAGACCGACCTCGACGGCGCATGGCGCGATTACGCCAACGAGCGTTCCCACCTCGATCCGGCCTACCGCTTCCCGCATGCGCACTGCTTCGGCAGCGCGGCACTGCAGCACGGCCTGCCCGAGACCTTGCTGCTCGCCGTCGCGCGCGGCGAAAGCGATTTCGAAGCCACGGCCCGCTCGCGCGCCAATGCGCACGGCGTGATGCAGATCCTGTGGCCCGACACCGCCAGGCACCTCGGCATCCATCGGCTGAGCGAACTCTACGACCCGTGCACCAACATCGACGCAGGCGCGCGTTACCTCAAGGAACTGCTGGCGCGCTACCGGGGCAACCTGCACCTGGCGCTCGCGGCCTACAATTACGGTCCGCGTCGCATACCGGTCGACGGTGGTCCAATTCCCTCCGGTGCCAACTGGTATTCGGGTTACATCTTCCGCCACCTCAAGTACGTGCTCGGCGATGGCAAGGCCGTGAAGCCGGTCGGAGACGCGCTCTACTCGGATCTCGGCCAGTCGACGCTGCTGACCTTCGGTGAACCCTACCGGGCCGCAGCCTTCGTCGAGAACCTCGAGCAGCAGGCGCCGGACCTGAACCTCGACTGGTTTCGCCGCGGCACCGGTGAGTTCGAAGTCGTCATGACCTATTCCGACCGGCAGGAGTTCGATGCAAGCGCAAGGCTGCTGAGAAGCGCCGGATTCCGGATCGACTGAACTAGGGCCTGTTGACGCGGCGCATCTCGAGCTGCAGGTAAGACGCGGCGGCGATACCGCCGGTGCCGAAGAACATCGCCATGACGATGATCTGGTACTTGGCAGCAATCAGCGGCGACACGCCGGAGAGAATCTGGCCCGTCATCATGCCGGGCAGTGAAACCAGGCCGACGGCAAACAGCATGTTGGTGATCGGTATCAGCGACGTTCTGAAAGCGATGCGTCGGGATTCCAGCAGCGGCTCGTCGCGCGCAATCTCGGTCTGGAAGCGCTCGGCCGCCAGGCTGACGGCGTTCATGGATCCCGTGACGATCATGCCGCCCAGCGGCACCACGTAGCGGGGACTGAACCAGGGTTCCACGCCGATGACGGCCTGCGTGACGACGGCCAGGACCACGACGCTCGTCAAGCCGATGGCGAGCAGCGAGTTTGGCCAGGATTGCCGCTTCGATGCGCCGAGCGGCCGCACCGCGATCCAGCTCGCAATGACGATCATGATCGTCAGCACGCCGGCTATGACCCAGTAATTATCGCTCTCGAAGATATAGATCAGCACGTAACCGATCGCGAACAGCTGCACCAGCATGCGCGCCATCGCGTAGACCGCGGTGCCCGCCTCGGCCCGCCAGCGCCACATGATGATCAGCACGACGAGCGCGGGAATGAATGCGTACAGGAGCCCCCGTGTCGAGATCTCGAGGACGCCACCGTTCATGACGTCAGCGACTCGCCGCGCCGTTCAGCACGCCGGCCTGCCCACTTCCTGAGGCAGGACGGCCTCGATGCGCTCCATCACGTCGAGGCGATGCACGAGGTCGTGGATGTAGTCGAGTTCGTCCGTTTCCAGGACCAGCACGTCGCTCATGTCGTAGGACGCTATCCATTCGTCGTAGAGCCGATCGAGGCGTTTAAGATATGCGTGCGGGACATCCCGCTCCATCGCACGCCCGCGCAACCGGATGCGCTGCCGCAGGGTGCGCATCGAGCAACGCAGGTAGATCATCAGGTCGGGCGGCCGGATCGCGTCGAGGATCGCATTGTAGAAGCTCTGGTAGGTCTGCCAGTCGCGTTTCGAGATCTTGCGCATCTGGTGCAGCGCGGTCGCGAAGACTTCGGCGTCCTCGAAGATCGTCCGGTCCAGCGCGACCACACCGGGCTGCCGGTCGAGTTCCTGGTGCAGGCGGAACTTGTTGGCGAGAAAGTAGAGCTGTGACTGGAACGCCCAGCCTTTCATGTCCTTGTAGAAATCGGCGAGGTAGGGATTCTCGTCATTGGGTTCGTAGAACGGCACCACCCCGTAGGTTCGCGCAAGGAAATCGACCAGCGTCGACTTGCCGGCGCCCATGTTTCCCGCAATGGCGATGGAGCGTTTCATAGGGGCGCTACCTTACCGTATTCGTGGGTGGCTTCCACGTACAAGATACCCTATGCTCCTCGCTTTGCGGACCGCGGGCCATCACTTTGAAGCAGCCATCCGTACTGATCAGTGAACAGGACATCCAGGCGCGCGTCGCTGAACTCGCTGCGCAGATCTCGGACGACTACCGCGACAAGGGCGACCTCGTGCTGATCGGCGTCCTCAAGGGTGCGTTCATATTCCTCGCCGACCTGTCGCGACGCCTGACGATACCGCGCACCATCGAGTTCATCGCCGTATCGAGCTACGCGAGCGGCAGCGTGTCCTCGGGCGCCGTGCGGCTGGTCCTGGACGTGCGCGGCAACATCGAGAACCGCCATGTCCTCATCATCGAAGACATCGTCGACACGGGGCATACGCTCAAGTACCTGATCGGAATCCTCGAGTCGCATCGCCCCGCCTCCATCAGGACCGCGGCGCTGTTGCACAAGCCGAGTCGCGCCGAGGTCGAGGTCCCCATCGATTACATCGGCTTCGGTATCGGCGACGAGTGGGTGGTCGGCTACGGCCTCGATTACGCGGAGCGCGACCGCACCCTGCCGTATATCGGGACCATCGAGCCGCCGGAATAGTGCCTGTTCAGGCGCTGTGGTGATCCGCGCAGTCGTCGGTCTCGATTTCGATCGTCGAGTGGCCAATACCGTAGTCGTCCTGCAGCGTCGCCTTGACCCGGCGTACGACAGCGGTCGGGTTCGTCACTCCCGCGTCCAGCCTGACATGCATCGTCAGCATCAGGTCCTGCGGCGTGAGTCCCCAGACATGAACGTGGTGAATGCCGTCGACCTCGGGCACGCGCTCGATGATCTTTCGCTGCATCTCGTCGCGGTCGAGCCATGCGGGCGCGCCTTCCAGCAGCACGTGCCCGCTCTGTTGCACGAGCGCCCAGGCACTCTTGAGGATCAGGAACGCGACGGCGATCGACAGCAGCGGGTCGATCGCCATCCAGCCCGTGTAGATGATGACGACGGCGGCGACGATCGCGGCCACCGAACCCAGCAGGTCACCGGCGACGTGCAGCGCCGCACCGCGGATATTCAGGTTATCGCGGTCGCCGCCGTGAAGGACCGTGAAAGCAATCACGTTGACCACCAGCCCGGCCGCGGCCACGGCAAGCATCGTCGCGCCGGCTACGTCGACCGGCGTGACGAAGCGCCGCATCGCCTCGAACAGGATCCAGCCGACAATAACCAGCAGGCTGAGACCGTTGACGAAGGCGGCCAGGATCTGGAAACGCTGGTAGCCGAAAGTGCGCCGCGCATCCGCGGGCCGCTTGCCGACATGGAATGCGATCGCCGCGAGCGCCAGCGCCATCGTGTCCGTGAGCATGTGGCCGGCGTCGGCCAGCAGCGCGAGCGACCCGGAGAGAATGCCGCCGATGACCTCGACGATCATGAAGCACCCGGTCAGCGCCAGCGCAATGATGACGCGCTTCATGTTGCCGCTGCCGTGGTCGGATGCCATAGATGCTAGCCGTCGAAAAGGTCGCCGCCCGCCGTGGAACTAAAAAAGGCGGCTCCTCTCGGAACCGCCTTTGCTACCTACGTATCGTACGTGGTACCTGGCCCCCTGAATCCCCCGCCAAGCCGTACCTGAAGGTGTCTGGCTGTACCCGTGTCGCACGAATGTTGTTCAAACACGACGCGAGTGCAGAAACAAATTCGCAGAAGTCCCGCGTCATGTCAACATTTTGGAACGCTTCTATGTCAAATACCGCGCCATTCTGTCGGTTTGTGGTATTTTTGCTACATACTTGAACCGCTTCACCGGAGCCCATCTGTGACCACAGCCTGCCGATTCCTGCTTGCCCTCGCCTCATTCTGGAGCCTCGCCGCCGCGGCCGACACCGCCATCCACGACGTGGTCGGCTACACGCCGACCGCGGACGGTGTCCGCGAATTCAGCGTGCTCGTCTTCGCTGCAGACGGCAAGGTCGTCGCGACCGGAGACGACACCCTGCTGGCCGGTATCCCGGACGCTGACCGCATCGATGGCGGCGGCCGCGTCGTGCTGCCGGGGCTGACCGACGCGCACGCGCACGTTTACAGCCAGGGCGTCCTGACCGTGACCCTGAACCTGCTCGGTTCGCCCAGCGTCGAAGACGCGGTCGCGCGTATCGGCGAATTTGCCGCGAATCGCCGCACTGGCTGGATTCTCGGCCGCGGCTGGAACCAGGTGCTGTGGCCGGTGAAGGAATTCCCGGCCGCCGCCGATATCGACGCCGTGGTCGCCGACCGGCCCGTCTGGCTGCGGCGCATAGACGGGCATGCCGGCTGGGCGAACAGTCGGACGCTGGAAATTGCCGGTATCGACGCGGACACGCCGGATCCCGTCGGCGGCAAGATCATCCGCGACGACAACGGCAAGGCTACGGGCGTGCTCGTCGATACTGCGATGGCGCTCGTCGAGAAACACGTCCCCGACCCGACGCGCAACGAGATTCGCGAAGCCTACGCGAGTGCCATCGACAGCCTGCTGGCGTTGGGCATCACCGGCGTACATGACGCCGGTATCAGCAAGACGGAAGCCGAGGTGTACATGTCCATGGCCGACGATGGCGAACTCGGCATGCGCATCTACGCCATGCTGAGCGACAGCGGCCCGAACCTCGATGCCTTCGCCGAACCCATCCGCGGCTACGGCAACGATCACCTCGATATTGCCTCCGTGAAGCTCTACTCCGACGGCGCCCTCGGCAGCCGCGGCGCGGCGATGATCGAGCCCTACGACGACGACCCGGAGAACCGTGGCCTGCCCTTTTATACGCAGGAGCAGCTCGACGCATTCGTACGGAAAGCGAACAGCAAGGGTTTCCAGGTCGGCATCCATGCCATCGGCGACCTCGGCAACCGCATGGCGCTCGATGCCTTCGAGCGGGCCCAGGGCGGCAAGCCCTCGCCCCTGCGCAACCGCGTCGAACACGCGCAGATCATCGCGCTGGACGACATCCCGCGCTTCAGCGAACTCGGCGTGATCGCGTCGATGCAGCCGGTGCACGCGACCAGCGACATGAACATGGCGGAAGACCGCGTGGGCGCACAGCGCATCAAGGGCGGCTACGCCTGGCGCCGGCTGCTCGATTCGGGCGCGGTCATCGCGAGCGGCTCCGATTTCCCGGTCGAATTACCGAACCCGTTCCACGGCCTGTATGCCGCCGTCGCGCGGCAGGACCGCGAAGGGCTCCCGGAAGGCGGCTGGTATGCCGACCAGGCCATGACCCGGGCGGAGACCCTGCACTCGTTTACGCTCGGAGCGGCGTACGCGGCCCACCAGGAAGAGCGCCTCGGCAGCCTCGAGCCCGGCAAGTGGGCCGACTTCATCGTGATCGACCGGGATTACTTCGAGATCGCCGTCGGCGAGATCGACGACATCCAGGTGCTGCAGACCTGGGTTGGGGGCAAACTGGTGTACGACGCCGCAAGCGGAGAATAAGCGATGATCGTGGAACAGGTCTGGACCGGGAACGCGTACCGCAACTTCAACTACCTGGTTGCCTGCCCCGAATCCGGCGAGGCGCTCGCGATCGACCCGCTCGACTTCGGCAAGTGCCTCGCGGTCGCGCAGGACAGGGGCTGGCGCATCACGCAGATCGTCAACACGCACGAACACGGCGATCATATCGGCGGCAACAAGGGCATGGTCGCCGCAACGGGCGCAACCATCATCGCGCACAAGAACGCCGGCACGCGCATTCCGAACATGGACCGCGGCGTCGGCGCAGGCGACGTCATCAAGGTCGGCGCGACCGTCGATCTCGAATGCCTCGACACGCCGGGGCACACCATGAGCCACGTCTGCCTGCTGTCGCACACGGACCAGCCAGCGCTGTTCAGCGGCGATACGCTGTTCAATGCAGGCGCGGGCAACTGCCACAATGGCGGCCATCCCGACGAGCTGTACGAGACCTTCGACAGGCAGCTGTCGAAACTGCGTGACGATACGCTCGTCTACCCGGGGCACGATTACCTGATCAACAACCTGCGCTTCACGCTCGACCGGGAGCCCGACAACGCGGTCGCAAAGCAGATGATCCGCGAGTACGAGAACCAGGACCCGGCCGACGCACTGGTCACCACGCTGGCGCAGGAGCGCGAGATGAACACCTTCTTCCGCCTCGACAGCCCGTCGGTGATCGCGCGGCTTGCCGAAGACTTCCCCGAGATCGGCGACAACCCCGATCCGCGCACGGTGTTCCTGAAGCTGCGGGAGCTGCGTAATAGCTGGTAAGCCGGCCGGAGGATCGCGGGAAGTCCGCAAGTAGATGTAAATACTTATCGGACCAGACTCACAAAGGGATACTATGATTGTGTCGTCTACGAAGACGTAGGCGAGCGGCAGTCATGGATATCGCCAACTTCAACATACTGGTGGGGTGGGTAGCGATGCTATCCGGGGCAATAGCGGGTGCCGCACTCGGTCTGTTCTTCCACCGCGACGACTGGGCGGGGGGGTACGCCTCGTTCCGGCGCCGAATGCTGCGCCTCGGCCACATATCTTTCTTCGGTATCGGTTTCCTCAATCTTCTTTTCGGACTCACGCTGACGGTGGTTGCCCTGCCACCGGCGCATGGCCGCATTGCTTCCGCGGGATTGCTGGTTGCGGCCATAACCATGCCCGCATGCTGCTTCCTGAGCGCGTGGAAGAAGCCGTTACGCCACCTGTTTCCAATTCCGGTGCTGGCCGTGCTGGCCGGAATAATCCCGATTCTTCTCGGCTGGCCGTACTCATGAGACTTGGCCTCGTCGCAATGAGCGGCGTCAGGGCTCACAACGAGGAGCTCACGCGTCTCGGTCTGACACTACCCGGCTTTGTCGAACGCAACAAAACAATCGCTTCATTGCCGAGTCTTGGCCTGCTCACGCTCGCCGGCTTGACCGGCAAAGACGTCGACCTCGAATACAAGGAAGTCGAAGACATTGCGAAGCTCGACGAACTGCCCGGTGATTACGATGTCGTCGCAATCTCTTCGTATTCCGCACAGATCAAAGAAGCGTATGAGCTGGCCGACCGATTTCGCGGCGCAGGCGTCACGGTCATACTCGGCGGCCCCCATGTGACCGCGGTACCCGACGAAGCGCTGCGATATGCAGACAGCATAATACGTGGAGAAGGCGAACCAGTCTGGCCTGCAGTCTTGCGCGACCTCGAGCGCCGACAACTTCGAGCAATCTACGACGCCCGCAATACACCGTTCAATCTCGGCGCCGCACCGATGCCGCGATTTGAATTGCTCGACCCAGAGCGATACAACCGCCTGACGGTACAGACTCAGCGAGGCTGTCCATTCGACTGCGAGTTTTGCGCTGCCTCCATACGCCTGTCGCCGGGATACCGGGTAAAACCGATAGACAAAGTCGTTGCCGAAATCCGGCGCATAAAGGAAATATGGCCGAAGCCCTTCATCGAGTTTGCGGACGACAACAGTTTCGTCAATCGAAAGCACGCAAAAAAACTGCTGCGCGCGATCGCTGGCGAGGGCGTGCGGTGGTTTACGGAAAGCGACATCTCGATCGCGCGGGACGATGAACTCCTTGCGCTAATGCGAGACAGCGGCTGCGCTCAGGTACTGATCGGCCTCGAGAGCCCGACAACGGCGGGACTGCACGGGATCGAGCAGAAGTCGGACTGGAAAGCGAAGCAGCTCGATAGCTACATGGCCGCGATCGATCGTATTCAGGGTCATGGCATCAGCGTTAACGGCTGTTTCGTTCTCGGGCTCGACGGCACCGGTACCGAGAGCTTTGATCAGGTGCGCGATTTCGTTCGCGCAAGCGGCCTGTACGAGGTCCAGATTACGATCCAGACCGCGTTTCCCGGGACGCCGTTGTACGAGCGCCTGCAGCGCGAGGGCCGCCTGCTCGACGAAACCGCGTGGGAACTCTGCACGCTGTTCGACGTCAACTTCCGGCCCGATCAGATGAGCGTCCGGGAACTCGAAGAAAATTTTGTATCGCTGGCAAGGGACCTTTACAGCGATGAAGCGACCCGGTCCCGGCAACGAGCCTACAAGCGTACGTTGCGGGGGCTGACAAAAGACAGGCAAATGTACCTTGGGGGTGCATCATGAAAGAAAAATGGATACGACCCTTGTTCCTGCTGGCTGCGGTCTATGACGGCCTTCTCGGCATCGCCTTCATTATTGCCCCGACGAGCATCTTCGCGATGTACGGCGTCGCGCCACCGAACCACATGGCATATGTCCAGTTCCCCGCGATGCTGTTGATTGTATTTGCAATCATGTTTTATCGGATTGCCGCGGACCCGCGCAGGAATCGCGAACTGATTCTTTACGGCTGCGGCCTGAAGATTTCCTATTGCTCACTGGCGTTCTGGTACATGTTCACGACGAGCATTCCGTCAATGTGGGTACCCTGGGCATACGCGGACCTGGTTTTCCTGCTGCTATTTTTCCTGAGCTGGAGAAGCGTTGGCGGCCGACCACAGCCAGCATAGCGCCTGGTAGAAACGCATCTGCACGTTGAGCTGCTCGCGCCAGCGCGCACCGTCGCCGTCGAAGTAGGCGTCGAGCAGGATGTCCGCCTGCTGCCCTGACAGGCCGTGATGAGCAACCACGATCGCGAGGTCGAACAGCGGATCGTTGTCGCAGGCGTATTCCCAGTCGAGGAAGCGAATTTCGGGTGTGGAGATGATGTTCTCGGCGACGAGGTCGTTGTGGCAACAGCAGAGATTCATCGGTCCACGCATCGACTCGATGAGTGCAAGGTGCGATTTCGCGTCGTCGAGGTCGGACCTGTCCAGGTGTGCCGCGTATTGCCGCGCTGCCGCCTGCAGATCGAAAACTCTTCCCGTCAACGGAAGCCCGTGAATCTCGCGCAATGCGCGGCCGAGCCGCGCAAGCGCCTGCTCGTCGTCGAAGTGCGAGCGTGTCCACACCTCACCGTCCGCCCACTCTGCCAATAACACCGTGTCCCCGACGTGCAGCACCCGGTTGGCAAGGCCCATCGCCGCGGCCTGGTCCTGAATGCGCGCCTCGGCCTGCCGTGAATTGAAAGGCGGCTTGCGCGGCGCCGGGTCGATCTTCAGCACCGCGCGCCGCCCACCCTTCTCGACCCGCAGCGTCCTGTTCGTCAGGCCACCCGGCAACTCTTCGAACGTCGCTCCGCGCCAGCCGGGTATCGCCGCGAGGACCTCGTCCGGGCTCGCGCTGCGGGTCATGCCGTCTTCTCCCGCCACGAGCGCCGCCACGCGATCAGCCCGAACGGGATCATTACGACGTACGTGACAAACAGCAGCGCCGTCAGGTGCAGGTCCCTGGACCAGTAGATGACGATCGACGCGGCATCGATCACGAGCCAGTACCACCAGTTCTCGAGAACCTTGCGCGCGACGAGAAACGTCGCCCAGATCGCGCCCCAGGTCGTCATCGAGTCGACGTACGGGTACACCGCGTCGGAATACCGCGAGAGCAGGTAGCCACTCACCGCGCTTGCCGCGACGACCGCCGCAACTGCAGTGGCGTGAACGTTGCGCGGCCACACGGATACCGGCAGCTCCGCGCCCCCCGAGCGCCCGAAATACCACACCGACCAGCCGTAGATCGCCATCGCGAAATAGAACAGGTTCAGCGCGGACTCCATGTAGAGCCTCGCGTCGAAAAACAGGTAGATATAGATCGCGGTGCTGATCCCGGCGCCCAGCCAGCACCAGATGTTCTGCCGGATCGCCAGCACGAGGTAGGCGATAGCGGCGGCAACGGCGATGACTTCGAGCGGCGCGAGCGCGCGCGCCTCCGCGGCGATGGCAACCCAGGCGTCGGCCACCCGGCTGTCAGCCAGCGATCGGGTTGTTCAGGATGCGGATCGCGAACACCGCCTTCGGAACCTGCTCAAAGGTGGTGCCGATCTCGCTGGTCAGCGCCGCCATCACCGCCGCGTACTCGCCCCGCACCTGGGTGCTCATCGGGTTCGTTACGACCTGCAGGTCCGGGTAGCCGTTGAGGCGCTCGATGACGTCCTTGATGGGCGGGATGAAATCCGCGTCGAGCGGATAGAGACTGATGTCGACTGCGACTTGCATGAGGGGTACCTCTCTAGAAATTCATGTCGAACGTGACGCCGAGCTGCCGCGGATCGCCCGCGCGCGTGTAGAGCGTGTCGGGGAAATTGGGTGGCTCGTTGCCGAAATAGAATCCGCGAACGGCATAACGGCGGTCGAACAGGTTGCGCGCCCAGAGCTGGACGGACCAGCGATCCGTCTCGTAGCCGACCCGGCCGTTCACCAGTTCGTAGGGCTGCGAACGCTGGTCGTGACTGACGTCGAAATAAAACGCGTCGCGGGCCGTCACGTCGAGACGCGCGAACATGCCGTTCGGATGACGGAAGCTTGCCCCGGCAGCCAGCGTATAGTCCGGCGCGTGCGCCTGGGCGCGGCCGCTAAGATCCACCTGCGGGGTCACGAAGTCCTCGAATTCCGCGTCGAGCAGGCCAGCGTTCGCATACAGCTCGAGCATCTCGCTGAGCGTCCAGCGAAGTTCGGCCTCGAGTCCCAGCGTGCGGCCCCGGGCCGCGTTGTCGGTAAGAAAGACGAACGACGCGGGGTCGCCGGGAATCAGCTGGAACGACGTGCGCACCTGCTGGTCGTCGCGACGGCTGTAAAACGCGGACACATTGAGCGCGACGGCGGCGTCGAACAGCGACGACTTGATGCCCGCCTCGAGATTCCACAGGCTCTCCGCGTCGAATTCACGCCGATCCTCCGGCACGATGCCGAGATTGAAACCGCCCGCTTTGTAACCCCGCGACAGGCTCAGGAAACTCGTCAGCTCGCCGGAATGGTCGTGGCTCAGGGTGATCTCGCCACCCGCCATCGTCTCTGCAGGGCCGGCGCGCAGTCCGGCCGTATCGTCGTAGTCGGTGGTGCGGCGCTCTACCCTCAGTCCCACGCTCAGGCGCGTCGCCGTGCCGAGATTGCCGTCCAGTTGCCCGAATAGCGCGATATTGGTCGCGTCGTAGCTGCTGCCGAACGTGTCGTCGAGGCTGTCGGCGAAGTTGAAGCCCGGATCGAAATACTCGCCGCGGTTGATCGTTACGAGCTCATCCGCGAGGTCCAGTACGTAGATGCCGGCCAGCCAGTCGGTCGTGCCGCCGAAGATCCGTCCGTCGTCGCTCGAGGCGAGGCGGAACTCCTGGGTGACGGTGCGACGCGACCGGTCGCTCAGGGAGACGTAGTCGTATGTCACCGGCGCCCAGCTGTCGTCGTTGCCCCAGTCGGCATCGAAATCGAAAGCAATGTCCGAGTCGGCCGCCGCCGTAATCGAAGTCAGCGTTGCCCACGGCAGCGCCGACCACTCGATGCGCAATGACCCGCCGACGCTGCGTTGCGCGTCCCGGCCCGGCTTGTCGGACAGCATGGTGTAGCTGTTGTCGATCGCGAACGCGTCGTAGCCGTTGTCGACGTCGGCATACAGCGCCGCAATATCCACGGTCAGCGCGTCCGTCGGCTGCCACCGCAGGCGCCCGCGCAGCGTCGTTTCATCGCGGCCGTTGGAATCGTCGCGGCCGAGGTAGGGGTTGTCGCGAAAACCGTTGCCCTGGTGATGCTGTGCGCTGACCCTGAACGACAACGACTCGTCGCTCGCCAGCAGGCCGCCGAGCGCGACACCGCCCGCCCGCGTATCGTCGCCGCCGGCCGTCAGCTGCACCCGTCCCTCGCGCTGCCCGGAGGGCAATGCGCTCTGCACGTAGACGAGCCCCGCCAGCGCGTTGGCACCATAACGCGTGCCCTGCGGGCCGCGCAGCACCTCGATACGCTCGATGTCGAAGGTCGTCGCAATGGTGCCGATGCCACTGAAATCGATATCGTCGATGAGGAAGCCCACCGAGGGATTTGGCGCGCCCTGGTATTGCTCGAGTTCGCCGACGCCACGGATCTGCAGGTAGCGCGCACGATGCCCGTCGCCCGACCAGTTGAGGTTGGGCACGACGCTGATCAGTTCCTCGAAGTGCTGCACCGCCAGCCGTTCGATCTCGGCGGCATCCAGCGCCGTGACGCTGGCGGGAATCTCGCTCGCGGCACGCTCGCGGAAGTCCGCGGTGACGACGATCTCCTCGATGGCCTGCGCGACTGCAAACGCTGGTGCCCATAGCAGGAGGCTTGCGAAGAGGGTGCGGATCGGCACCGGGTGTCTGTGGTTCATTATCCTCTCCCTACGCCGGCATTACCCGGTTCAGGTTCTAAGGGTTCCCGTTGCGGATCTCAGGTCCGAAGACCACCCCTGTGAAGCTTGCATTATAGCAGCTGCCGCACCTCGTCCTCGGCGAGCCCCCAATTCAGCATCGTTTTTCGCGCCGCCTCGCGCTGGTCGGACGGCGCGGGCCTTGCCTCGGAGGCCGTGCGCGAAAACCGCGGCGCGGGGCCGGGCTGCCGGATACCTTCGATGTCGACGTAAGTGCCGCGCGCCTGCGCGTGCTCATGCTCCGCGGCCTCGCCCAGCGTCAGGACCGGCGTCGCGCAGGCGTCGATACCGCTCAACAGCCCGCTCCACTCGTCGCGGGTCCTGCCGCGGAATACGCGTGCGAGAATCTCGCGGTGGCGCGGCCATTTGTCGGTATCGTACTGTTCGGCAGGATCGATGTCGTCGACGGCCATTGCCTGCAGCAGGTTGGCGAAGAAACCCGTTTCCAGCGCGCATACCGCGATGTAGCGGTGGTCGCGCGTTTCGTAGCAGCGCGCAAACGGCGCACCGCCGTCGAGCAGGTTGTTTTCGCGCGCGTCGGTCCAAATGCCGCCGGCCTGCAGGCCGTAGAACAAGGTCAGCATGGATGCAGTGCCGTCGACCATCGCCGCATCCACGACCTGGCCCTGCCCCGACCGGCCCGCTTCGAGCAAAGCGGCAAGCAGGCCCACTGCGAGATAGAGTGCCCCGCCGCCGAAGTCGCCGATCAGGTTGAGCGGCAGCGGCGGCGGCCTGTCCGCGTAGCCGATGCCGTGCAGTGCGCCGGCGGCCGCGATGTAGTTGGTGTCGTGCCCGGCGCGGCGGGCCAGCGGCCCGTCCTGGCCCCAGCCGGTCATGCGCCCGTAGACCAGCCGTTCGTTACGCGCCATGCAATCGCCAGGCCCGAGTCCCAGCCGCTCCATGACGCCGGGGCGAAGGCCCTCGAACAACACGTCGGCCGTTTCGCAAAGGCGCAGCAAGAGTTGGCGCCCCGCATCGGACTTGAGATCCACGTCGATCGTCGGCCGGCCGCGGTTCATCAGGTTGAAGCGAGCCGGGAGGTCGATGCCGGTATCGGCCGCGGCGGGCCGCCGCAACCTCAGGACCTCCGCACCCATGTCGGCGAGCAGCATGCCGCAGAGCTGGGTCGGGCCGATGCCCGCGATCTCGATGATCCTGGTACCGTGCAGCGGGCCCACGAGCGTGCGCGCGGGAGGCCGCTCAGCCGTCCCGCGAGACGGGCGGCGGTTCGAGGCGCGTAATCAGGCTCGACGTGTCCCAGCGGTTCCCGCCCAGCGCCTGCACCTCGGCATAGTAGCGATCGATGAGTTCGGTCAGTTCCAGCCGCGCGCCGTTCGAACGCGCTTCATCGAGCGCGATGCCCAGGTCCTTGCGCATCCAGTCGACTGCAAAGCCGAACTCGAACTGGCCGTTCACCATCGTCTGCCAGCGATGATCCATCTGCCAGGACTGCGCCGCGCCCTTCGAGATTGCACTGATCACTTTCTCGATGTCGAGCCCGGCACGTGTCGCGAAGTGCAGGCCCTCGGACAGCCCCTGCAGGAGGCCGGCGATGCAGATCTGGTTGACCATCTTTGCGAGCTGACCGCTGCCGGCCGGGCCGATCAGCGTGACGGCCTTGGCATAGGACTCCATCACCGGGAGGGCACGCTCGAACACGTCGGCGTCACCGCCGACCATGATCGTGAGCTGGCCGTTCTCGGCCCCGGCCTGTCCGCCGGACAAAGGTGCGTCGAGGAAACCGACCTGCCGTTCGCTGGCGACGGTGTGCAGCTCGCGCGCCAGCGTGGCCGATGCTGTCGTGTGATCCACGAGGATCGACCCGGGGGACATCGCGTGCACCGCCCCGAATTCGCCGAGCGTGACTTCCCGGACGTCATCGTCGTTGCCGACGCAGCAGAATACGATGTCGGCGCCGTCTGCCGCTTCCGCGGGTGTCGCCGCACTGCTGCCCTGGTTCTGTTCGAGCCAGCGTTCCGCCTTGTCGGTGCTACGGTTGTAGACGACCACCTCGTGACCGTGCGCGGCCAGGTAACCCGCCATCGGGTAGCCCATGACACCCAGGCCTACGAACGCCGTCTTCATGAGCTTGCCTTGCGCGGATCGAGGCCGATCGAGCGCGCGATGATCTCGCGCATGATCTCCGAGGATCCTGCGTAAATCCGCGACACGCGCGCCGCCGTGTACATGCGGCTGATCGGATACTCGTCCATGTAACCGGCACCGCCATGGAGTTGCAGGCACTCGTCGGTCACGCGTCCCTCGAGCTCGCTCGTGAACAGTTTTGCCTTGGCCGCATCCTCCGCACTGAGCTTGCCCTTGTTGTGCTGCAGGACGCACTGGTCGACGAACGCCTGGGCAATGTCGATTTCCGTGCGCATATCGGCCATCTTGAACCGCGTGTTCTGGAAAGCGGCAACCGGCTGGCCGAATGCATGCCGTTCCGTAATGTAGTCCATCGTCGCCTTGAAGGCCGCTTCCGCATTCGCCACGAAACCGACGGCCGCGAGCAACCGCTCCTCCACGAGCCCGTGCATCATGTGATAGAAGCCGCGGTGCAGCTGCCCGAGCAGGTTCTCCTTCGGCACCTTGACGTTGTTGAAGAACAGTTCCGCCGTGTCCTGGCTCTTGAGCCCTATCTTCGCCAGGTTCGCCCCGCGCTCGAAGCCATCCATGCCGCGCTCGACGACGAACAGGCTGATGCCACGCTTGTCCTCGGGGTCGGTCCGCGCCGCGACGATGACGAGATCGGCGAGGATGCCGTTCGAAATGTAAGTCTTGGCGCCGTTCAACAGGTAATGATCGCCCTTGTCCTCCGCCTTCGAGCGAATCGACGCGAGATCGCTGCCGGCGCCCGGTTCCGTCATCGCGATGGCGAGGATACTCTCACCGCTGACGCACTTCGGTAGCCAGCGATCCTTCTGCTCGTCGGTGCCGAACTCGTCGATGTACGGACCGACCAGCCGGCTGTGCAGCCAGAGGAAAAAACCGGCCTCACCGTGCAGCGTGAGTTCCTCCATCAGGATCTGTTCGTAGCGGAAATCCGTCACCCCGGCGCCGCCGTACTTTTCGTCGGCCCACATCAGCAGCAAGCCCTGCTCGCCGGCCTTCAGGTAGGCCTCGCGATCGACGATGCCCTGCTCGCGCCATTTCTCGCCGTGCGGCTGCACTTCATTGATCATGAAGCTCCGCACTGAATCGCGAAACATTTCGTGCTCTTCATCGAATATCAGTCTGTCCACGACTCGATTTCCTATTGTCCCTTGAATTCCGGCTCGCGCTTTTCGAAAAACGCTTCCACCCCCTCGACATTGTCGTCGCACCCCACGAGCGACTGCTGCAGCTCGGCTTCTGCGTTGAAGCAGGTTTCCCAGTCTTTATCCAACGCGAGGCGCATGACTTTCTTGGTGGCGGCCAGCGACAACGGCGCACGTTTCACGAGCGCCTGGGCCCACTCACGCGCGGCCGCCTGCAATTGCCCGGCCGGTACCGCCTTGTTGGCCAGGCCGAGCTCCACGCAGCGCCCGGCGTCGATGCGCTCTGACTCGACGCTCAGCTGGAACGCCCGCCGGTAGCCGAGCTGCCTGACGAGCAGCCAGTTCAGGCCGCCGTCCGGTACCAGCGAAATCGTCGTGAACGGCGACAGCAGGAATGCATTGTCCGCCATGATCAGCAGATCGCAGGTCAGTGCCAGCGACAGGCCGATGCCTGCAGCCGATCCGGGCACTGCCGCGATCACGGGCTTCGGCATCGACGCGACCGCCGTCATGACAGGGCGGTATTCGTACTGCAGCTTGCCGTAGACGGTGCGGCCCTCGAGGCCGCCCTTGAGGTCTGCCCCGGCGCTGAAACAGCGCCCCTCGCCCGTCAGCACGACCGCACGAACCGAGCTGTCGTCGTGGGCATTTTCGAGTGCCGCGAGCAGGTCGAAGCTGAGCTGCGACGTGAACGAGTTCATCGCATCGGGCCGGTTGAGGGTGATGACGGCGACGCCGTCCGCCTGTTCGTACCTGACGATATCGCTCATCTTCTGCCTCTTGCCGGTTGCTACATGTTGCGGCGATATTCGCCGCCGACGTCGTACAGTGCGGACGAGATCTGTCCGAGCGAACTGCTCTTCACCGTCTCCATGAGCTCGGCGAAAACATTGCCGCGCTCGCGCGCTACGCCCTGCAGGCGCTCGAGCGCGCTGTCGCTCTCCTCGGCATGCGTCGCCTGGAAGCCGCGCACGTTGCGGATCTGGTCATTCTTTTCCGCCTCGCTCGAGCGTATGAGTTCCAGCTCGTGCACCTCGTCCTCCTGGCCCGCCTTCGGCAAAAACGTGTTCACACCGATCAGCGGCAACGAGCCGTCGTGCTTCCTGCTCTCGTAATACAGGCTCTCTTCCTGGATCTTGCTGCGCTGATACATCGTGTCCATCGCGCCGAGCACGCCGCCACGCTCGGAAATGCGTTCGAACTCCTGGTAGACCGCCTCTTCGACCAGGTCCGTGAGTTCATCGATGATGAACGAACCCTGCCAGGGGTTCTCGCAGAAATTCAGTCCGAGTTCCTTCGAGATGATCATCTGTATCGCGACCGCGCGCCGCACCGACTGCTCCGTCGGCGTCGTGATCGCCTCGTCGAATGCGTTCGTGTGCAGGCTGTTGCAGTTGTCGAACAATGCATACAGCGCCTGCAGCGTGGTGCGGATGTCGTTGAAGCTGATCTCCTGCGCGTGCAGGCTGCGGCCCGATGTCTGGATGTGGTACTTCAGCATCTGCGAACGCGCGCTCGCGTCGTAGCGCTCGCGCATGGCGCGGGCCCAGATGCGCCGCGCGACGCGGCCGATCACCGTGTACTCGGGATCCATGCCGTTGGAGAAGAAGAAGCTCAGGTTGGGCGCGAACGCGTCGATGTCCATGCCGCGCGCCAGGTAATACTCGACGATCGTGAAGCCGTTCGCGAGCGTGAATGCCAGCTGGCTGATCGGGTTCGCACCGGCTTCCGCGATGTGGTAGCCACTGATCGACACGCTGTAATAATTGCGCACGTCGTTGGCGATGAAGAACTCCTGTACATCGCCCATCATCTTCATCGCGAATTCCGTCGAGAAGATGCAGGTATTCTGCGCCTGGTCTTCCTTCAGGATATCGGCCTGAACGGTACCGCGCACCGTCGACAGGGTCTCCTCGCGGATGCGGCCGTAGGTCTCGGCATCGACGACCTTGTCGCCGGAGATCCCGAGCAGGCCGAGTCCGAGGCCGTCGTTGCCGGGCGGCAGCTCGCCGCCATAGCGGGGCCGCTCGCGGCCCTCGAAATAGGCATCGATCTTCCTGCTGGCCTGTTCCCACTTGCCGGTTTCGCGCAGGTGCTTCTCGACCTGCTGGTCGATGGCCGTGTTCATGAAGAATGCGAGCATCATCGGTGCGGGGCCGTTGATCGTCATCGACACGGACGTCTTCGGCGAGCAGAGGTCGAAACCGGAGTAGAGTTTCTTCATGTCGTCGACGGTCGCGATCGATACGCCGGAATTGCCGACCTTGCCGTAGATGTCCGGGCGCTCGTGCGGGTCTTCGCCGTACAGCGTAACCGAGTCGAACGCGGTGGACAGGCGCGCCGCGTCCTGGCCGTGAGAAAGGTAGTGGAACCGCCGGTTGGTCCGCTCCGGCGTGCCCTCACCGGCAAACATGCGCGTCGGATCCTCGCCCAGGCGACGGTACGGGTAGACGCCGCCAGTGTAGGGATAGCCGCCCGGCAGGTTTTCCCGGGACAGGAAATGGAGCAGCTCGCCCCAGTCACGGTAGCGCGGTGCCGCGATCTTGGGGATCTTCTGGTGGCTCAGCGATTCGCGATAGTTGTCACCCTTGATCTCGCGGCCACGCACCACGTAGCTGTAGGTTTCGCTGGTCACGGCCTCCCTGCGCGCGGGCCACTCACGCAGCAGCCTGACCGACTCCGCCGTCAGTTCGTCCAGCGTCTCCTGGTAACGCTGCCGCAGCACCTGCAGCGTGCGGTCCCCCTTTGCAGCAAGCGCGTCCTGCTTGTAGGCCTCGAATTCGGCGGGCAGCGCCGCGTCTTCGAGCTCCTTCAGTGATTCATAGAGATGCTGCAGGCGGCTGGCCACTTCGGCCTGGCTGTCGACGCGCCGGTTGATGTCGCGACCCTGCTCGGCAATCTCGGCGAGGTAGCGAATGCGGCTGCCGGGGATCATCGCCGTAGCGCGCGGCTCGCGCACCGACGTGTCGATGTCCGGCGACCATCGAGCCTTGTCGAGGTCGAGCTTCCCGGCGATGCGCCGGCAAAGCTCCGCGAACATCCAGCTGATCCCCGGGTCATTGAACTGGCTGGCAATGGTCGGGTAGACGGGGATCTCGTCGTCGTTCACGTCGAACGCGACGTGATTGCGTTTCCACTGCTTGCGAATATCGCGCAGGGCATCCTCGGCGCCGCGCTTGTCGAACTTGTTGAGCACGATCAGGTCCGCGAAGTCCAGCATGTCGATTTTCTCGAGCTGGCTCGCGGCGCCGTAGTCGCTGGTCATTACATAGACGGAGTAGTCCACCAGGTCGACGATCTCGCTGTCGCTCTGGCCGATGCCGGCCGTCTCCACGATGATGAGGTCGAAGCCCAGGGACTTGAGGAACAGGATGTGATCGCCCAGCATCTCGCTGGTCGCGAGGTGCTGCCTGCGCGTGGCAATGGAGCGCATGAACACGCGTTCGGAGCGCAGCATGTTCATGCGGATTCGATCGCCGAGCAACGCGCCGCCGGTACGCCGCCGCGTCGGGTCCACCGCCAGTACGGCGATGCGCATCTGCGCGTAGCTGCCGAGGAAGCGGTTGAGGATCTCGTCGGTGACGCTGCTCTTGCCGGCACCGCCGGTACCGGTGATGCCGATGACGGGCGTGGTGCCCGCCGCCTGCACCTGCCATTCCTTGCGCAGCCTCGAGAGCGTGCCGTCGTCGAGGATGCCCTCCTCGATCGCCGAGATCGTGGCGGCAATAGCGACGGTGTCTTCGCGGCTGACGTCCGACGGCATCGCGCTGTCGCGCCGTGCGGCCATGGTGCGCTCGATGAGATCGCGAATCATCGCGTCGAGGCCGAGCTCCATGCCGTCGTGGGGGTGGTAGATACGCTCGACACCGTAATCCATGAGCTCGCGGGTTTCCTCCGGCGTAATCGTGCCGCCGCCGCCCCCGAATACGCGAATGTGGCCCGCGCCGAGTTCGCGCAGGCGATCGATCATGTAGCGGAAGAACTCGTTATGGCCGCCCTGGTAGGAGCTGACGGCGATACCGTCCGCGTCCTCCTGCACCGCCGCACGCACGATGTCCTCCACGCTGCGGTTGTGGCCGAGATGGATGACCTCGGCGCCCTGCGCCTGGATCAGGCGCCGCATGATGTTGATTGCCGCGTCATGCCCGTCGAACAGCGACGCCGCGGTGACGAAGCGCAGGGGGGCTTCTCTGACCTTGCGTGGCGCACCACGCAGATCGCTCGCAACCGTGCTCATGGGTTCCGTTCCTCCGGTGCAAAAACAGCGGCGTGCCTCGCCTGGAAAGCGAAATTGCTTTTTAAATCAAACGCTTTTGCTGTTGCAATAATTTTAATGACGATTAAAATAATGCACATTCGGCCAGAACTCAAGTGCCCCCGTCATGGAATCCTCCAGCCCCGGGACCGAAAGTCCCGTCGACACTCGCTTTCGGCTCAAGCGCAACCGCATGCTCAAGGCGGCTGCGCGCTGCTTCAACCTCAAGGGCTACAGCGGCACGTCGCTGAAGGACGTCGCCGACCTGCTGGGCTTGACGGACGCAGCACTTTATTACTACGTCCGCAACAAGCAGGAGCTCGTCTACCTGTGTTACTTACGGGCCGCCGACGTCGGCCGTGAGGCCATGCAGCGCGCCATCGGCGAAGGGGAGAACGGGCTGGAGACGGTACGGCGCTACCTGCGCTATCACATCGAGTACATGGTCGGGCCCCAGGGCCCGGTGGCGATCATGAGCGAGATCCCGTCGCTCAAGCCGGAGCACCGCAACGAGGTGCTGGCGTTGTCCCGCAAGCACAGCGCTGCGTTCGAAGCGCTCCTCGAGCGCGGCATCGCGGATGGCAGCATCGCCCCGTGCGACGTACGCATGACCGGCAACGCGATCATGGGTTCGCTGAACTGGATTCCCAAGTGGTTCCACGGCGACCCGGCCGTCGCGGCGAAAATCCTGGAAGAGTTCCCGCAGATACTGAGCGCGGGGCTGGCGGCTCGATAGCGGCGGTCAGTTCATCGCAGGTGTTCCCTCACCTGCACTTCGAGATCTTCGAGGTCGGCCAACGTCACGCGCTTCGCGTCGATGCCATCAATGCCGAGCGTTTCGGTGATACGGTCCAGATGCCTTTGCAGGCGAAGCTGGGCGCGGCGAACAAGCGCGTCAACGGACGACGTACTGCCGGGGCGGGGATCGACGATTGTTATGGCCGATGAGTCGTTACCCAGGCGGGATCCTGTCGATATCTGCGGCATGTTTTCGAATTCCTCGAGCGCCTCACGCATGCTGATGGCGATATCGCTGTACTCGCGGCGAAGCTCACGATAAACCTGCTCGGAACGCGCACGCTCCGACTCGTCGAGCTGCTCGAGCAGCCCGTCCCGGATCTTCGCAAATTCCCCCGGCCCACCGCGTTCCGCAGCGAGTCGATACCATGCTGATGCGAGCACGGGGTCCGGATCCACGCCGAGACCGCTGAGATACATGAACCCAATCATGTATTGCGCATACTTGTCGCCGATCGGCGCAAGGTCATTGAGGTAAATAATGTGCGCACGGCGATATTGTTCGCTCAAGAACAGCTCTTCCGCCTTCGCCTGGACGCTCAGCGTCTTCGGATCAAGGTGAAAGTTCAGATTGCCAGGCGACTGTTCCGCTACAGAAGCCGTGATTTGCCCGAGAGCCGCCGCAAGGATCAGTAGTTTCAGTGCTCTTCTCAAAATGCACCTGCGCCGCGATTGGCCATTAATTACGTGTGAGATTTGAGTCAGGCGCCCGCCCCAAAGTTCCGCACAAGTTCAATCAGTCTTCGCCAAAAACCGGCTCCCGGCCCTCGCTGTTCGCGTGCGCTGCTTCGAGCTGGTTCGGCTGCCCGATGACCCGGGACTGGAGCTTCGCTTCCAGCGCGAGTGACTGCCCCGCATCGAGGTTGCGGCGCTCATTGAACAACCGTTTCATGGCGCGGATGGCGTCGGGAGATCGCGCGGCGATAAGACGGGCCGTTTGCCTGGCCGCCCGCAGAGGATCGTCGTGCAGCGCCGTCACCAGGCCGAGTTCCAGCGCCTCAGGCGCCTCGACCACGCGTCCCGTGTAAGCGAGCTCCCGCAGCCGGTCCTCGCGAATCAGACCGCTGGCGGTCACCGAGATGCCGAGGTCCGGAATGAGTCCCCAGCGTATTTCCATGATCGACAGCTTCGCGTCCGGCGCCGCGTACCGCAGGTCCGCGGCGAGCGCGATCTGTGCGCCGGCGCCGAAGGCGACGCCGCGAATGGCGCAGACAACCGGCACCGGGATTTCGCGCCACACATAGGCCGCGCGCTGAAAACGGTTCGCATCGCTGCCTGCCTGGGGCGCCATCGACGCAGGATCGATCGCATCGCCCGGCTCGCTGAAGATGCTCACGTCGATACCGGCACAGAAATTCTCGCCGGCGCCGCTGAGTACGACCGCCCGAACCGACCGCTCTGCCGCGAGGTGCTTCCCCGCCTCGGCAAGCTCGTCGAACATGCGAATATCCACCGCGTTGTGCTTTTCCGGCCTGTTCAGCACGAGCTCGGCAACGTGATTCTCGATACTGATCTGCAAGCGATTGCTCATCCCTGCCCCCCTGATCCCGCGCCAGCTCCTCTCATGCGGTCAACGTACATTTGCCGTTCTTGAGCACAACGATATCGCGTTCCTTGACGCTGCACTGGAACGACACGATGTTTCCGTCCTGCCACATGTCCGTCGTGATCGTATCGCCGGGCAGAACCGGCGCAGAGAATCGCGCGTCGAATCCCGTGATCAGCGTGTAGTCGTAGGCACAGATCGTCTTCAGGATAGCGTGGCAGGCGATGCCGTAAGTGCAGAGGCCGTGCAGGATCGGAACCGGATAGCCGACGCGGCGCGCCAGTGCCGGGTCCGCGTGCAGCGGATTGCGGTCGCCATTCAGCCGGTAAAGCAGCGCCTGGTCGCTGCGCGTATCCAGGTCGCAGCTCAGGTCCGGTTCGCGCCGGGGCGGCCGGTGCGGCGCCGGACCCGTACCGCGCGGGCCGCCGAAACCGCCGTCCGCGCGCGCCATGATGGTATTGCCGATCTTGAACAGCGCCGTATCGTCCTTGGCGAGCCGCGCCTCCGCCTCGTACAGCACCAGGGCACCGCGTTTCGGGCCGTGATCGTAGGCCGCCGCGATCCTCTTGTTGATCAGGAGATCCGCGGCAATCGGAAGCGGCCGGTAGAGCTCCAGCCGCTGCTCGATATGAAGCACCTGGCTGAAATCCCAGCCGAGGTCAGGCGGCGACATGTCGGGCACCAGCACGGACGCCATCGTCGGAACGGTCCGCATCGGCTCGCCCTGCTCGTAGACATACGGCAGTTCGTCGGGACTCGCGGCATTTCGTCCCAGGCCGATGCTGATCGCATACAGCATGCTGTCCGTGTCGCTGTAGCTGTGTGGCAGGTCCACCACGGACGTCGCCATCAGTTCATCGTAGTTGAGCGCCATGATCCCCAGTTTCGATTTGTTTCAGGTTGGAGCCGGTCACCCCGGCCGCGGCTAAGCTTACAAGGAGTCGCAATCAGGCGCGAGCGGCGAATTCCCAGCCGAGGACGGCCAGCGGCTCGACGGCGCGCTCCGCCTGCCCGGCGTGTGCGCTGGCGGCCGTTCCTTCGCGAACGCGGCCGGCAATGCCCTGCAGGATCGCCGCCAGGCGGAAAAAATTGAATGCCGAATAGAAATCGCGGTCGGCGATGCCGTCGCGGCGCCCGGTGCGATCGCAGTAGCGGCGCGTGTACTCGTCCGCCGAAGGGATACCGAGTGCGGCGAGGTTCTTGTCGCGCAGTCCCGCGGACCCGAGGCCGATTTCGGGCATTTGCCAGGACATCAGGTGGTAGGTGAAGTCGGCCAGCGGGTGGCCGATCGTCGACAGCTCCCAGTCGAGCACCGCGATCACCCGCGGCTCGTCGGGATGGATGATCACGTTGTCGAGGCGGAAGTCGCCGTGCACGATGCTTGCCGAATCGTCGTCGGGGATATGCTCCGGCAGCCAGTCCATCAGGCGGTCCATCGCGTCGATGGTCCGGGTTTCGGACGCGCGGTACTGGCCGCTCCAGCGCGAAATCTGGCGCGCGAAGTAGTTGCCGGGCTTGCCGAACTCGCCGAGACCCAGTGATTCGTAATCGAAGCTGTGCAGCGTCGCGATGGTGTCATTGACGCTGTCGTAGATCGCGGCCCGCTCGTCGGGCTCGACCCCCGGCAGGTCCAGTTCCCAGAAGATGCGGCCTTCGACGTACTCCATGATGTAGAACGCCGTGCCGGTCACGACGTCGTCCTCGCACAGCACGCAGGGCCGCGGTACCGGGAAACCGGCGCCGTACAACGCACTGATGACCTGGAATTCCCGGTCGACGGCGTGCGCGGACTTCAGGAGCTTGCCGGGCGGCTTGCGGCGCAGCACGTAGCGGCCGCTGCCGGATTCCAGCAGGTAGGTCGGGTTCGACTGCCCGCCCCTGAACTGGCGCACCTGCAGCGGGCCGTGGAAGCCCTCGACGTGCGACGTCATGTAGTCCTGCAACCGGTCGATGTCGAAACGCAGGGTTTCCCTGACTTCCGTCGTGCCTGAATTCTGATCCTGGCGTGAACGCATGCCGGCGCTACATTCGGAACACGCCGAACGGCGTTTCCGGGTCACGAGGCCGGTTCATCGCGGCTGAAAGTGCAAAGCCGAGCACCGAGCGGGTGTCGACCGGGTCGATGACGCCATCGTCCCAGAGCCGCGCGCTGGAATAGTACGGATGGCCCTGCTGGTCATACTGCTCGCGGATGCGACTCTCGAATTCCGCCTGTTCCTTCGCCGGCCATTTCTCGCCGCGAGACTCGAGACCTTCGCGCCTGACGGTCGACAGCACCAGCGCCGCCTGCTCGCCGCCCATCACCGAGATGCGCGCGTTGGGCCACATCCAGAGCATGCGTGGACCGTAAGCACGCCCGCACATCGCGTAGTTGCCGGCACCGAAGGATCCGCCGATCACGACCGTGAATTTCGGCACGGTCGCCGTCGCCACGGCGTTGACCATTTTCGCCCCTTCCTTCGCGATACCCGCGTGTTCGACCCGTTTGCCGACCATGAATCCCGTGATGTTCTGCAGGAACAGCAACGGGATACCGCGGCGGTTGCAGAGCTGGATGAAGTGCGCGCCTTTCTGCGCCGACTCCATGAACAGGATGCCGTTGTTGGCGACGATGCCGATCGGGTAGCCGTCGAGGTGTGCGAACCCGCACACCAGCGTCGAACCATAGAGCTTCTTGAACTCGTGGAATTCCGAGCCGTCGACGATCCTGGCGATCACTTCGCGCACATCGTAAGGAAAGCGATATTCGCGCGACACGATGCCGTAGATATCCTCGACCGGGTATTGCGGATCCCGGGGCTCCTGCATCGCGAGCGAAACGTGCTTGCGGTGGTTCAGGTTCGAAACGATTTCGCGCGCGATCGACAGCGCATGCGCATCGTCGTCGGCGAGATGATCGGTCACACCCGAAATCCGCGAATGCACACTGCCGCCACCCAGTGACTCGGCGTCGACGACCTCGCCCGTCGCCGCCTTCACCAGCGGCGGCCCTCCGAGGAAGATCGTGCCCTGGTTGCGCACGATGATCGCTTCGTCGCACATCGCGGGCACGTACGCACCGCCGGCCGTGCACGATCCCATGACGGCCGCGATCTGTGGAATCCCCCGGGCCGACAGGCGTGCCTGGTTGTAGAAGATCCGGCCGAAATGATCGCGGTCCGGAAACACCTCTTCCTGCCGCGGCAGGAACGCACCGCCGGAATCCACGAGGTAAATGCACGGCAGGTGGTTCTCCGCCGCGATCTCCTGCGCGCGCAGGTGTTTCTTGACGGTCAGCGGATAGTACGTGCCACCTTTGACGGTGGCATCGTTGGCGATGACCATGCACTCGATACCGTGTATGCGCCCTATGCCGCAGATGATTCCGGCCGCGGGTACGTCGTCGTCGTAGACTTTCCAGGCCGCCAGCTGGCCGATTTCGAGGAACGGCGAGTCCTCATCAAGGAGGGTACGAATCCTTTCGCGAGGCAGCATCTTGCCGCGCGTCACGTGACGCTCACGCGAGCGCTCGCTGCCGCCCTGCATCACCTCCTCGCTCAACGCCGCGAGATCCTGCGCGAGCGCCTGGTTCACCGCGAGGTTGGCGGCAAAGTCGTCGGAATTGCGATCGACCTTGGTCTTGATCAGGGGCATTTGCGGTCCCGGGTTCTGCTAAAACGGTCTGGTCATGGGGCGGTGGCTTCGAAGAGCTCGCGCCCGATCAGCATGCGGCGAATCTCGCTGGTACCGGCGCCGATCTCGTAGAGCTTGGCGTCACGCAGCAGCCGACCGGCGGGGTACTCGTTGATATAGCCGTTACCGCCGAGTGCCTGGATCGCGTGGCCGGCCATCCAGGTCGCCTTCTCGGCAGCGACGAGAATACATCCTGCGGCGTCGAAACGGGTAGTCTGCCCGCGGTCGCATGCGGCCGCCACCGCGTATACGTACGAGCGGCAGGCGTTCATCGTCGTATACATGTCCGCGATCTTGCCCTGCATCAGCTGGAATTCGCCGATCGGCCGGCCGAACTGCTTGCGGTCGTGCACGTAGGGCAGCACGAGGTCCATGCACGCGCGCATGATGCCGAGCGAGCCGCCGGCAAGCACGACACGCTCGTAGTCGAGCCCGCTCATCAATATCTTCGCACCCTTACCTTCGTCGGCGAGCCGGTTCGCAGCCGGCACACGGCAGTCCTCGAGCAGAACCTCGCTGGTATCCGAGCCCCGCATGCCGAGCTTGTCGAGTTTCTGCGGCGTCGAGAATCCCGGCGTGCCCCGCTCGACGATGAACGCGCTGAGACCACGGCTGCCGGCCTCGCTGTCCGTGACGGCGTAGACAATCATGACGTCCGACTTCGGCGCATTCGTGATCCACATCTTGGAGCCGTTGAGCACATACTCGTCGCCGTCCCGCGTTGCCGCCGTGCGCATGCTCATGACGTCGGAGCCGGCGCCGGTCTCGGTCATCGCGAGCGCACCGAGGTGCTCGCCCGACACCAGTTTGGGCAGGAAGCGCTGCCGCTGTTCGTCGTTGCCCCAGCGGCGCAGCTGGTTAACGCACAGGTTCGAATGCGCCCCGTAGGACAGCCCGACCGATGCCGACGCGCGGCTGATCTCTTCCATGGCCACCACGTGCGCGAGATAACCGAGGCCGGAGCCGCCGTACTCGTCCTCTACCGTGATGCCGAGCAGCCCCAGATCACCGAGTTCGGGCCACAGGTCGCGGGGGAATTCGTTGCTCTCGTCGATGGCGGCAGCCCGCGGTGCGATGCGGTCCGCTGCGAACGACGCAACGGATTCACGCAGCAGGTCGATATCTTCGCCTAGCCCGAAATCAAAATCGAACATGGGGATCACTCCCGAATTAAATCAATTACTTGGGACCCCAGTGTGCGGCATCCCGCCGGGCAGCTGAATACCATGCTCGCGGTAGGCCGCTACAGTGCGTCGATGAACTGCGAGAAGAGTTCGTACTGGGACGTGATGCCGAGTTTTGCAAACAGGTTGCGCTTGTGGACCATGACGGTGCCCGGCGCGATGCCGAGCTCGCGGGCGACGGATTTCGTCGAGTGGCCGCGCAACAGGAGCTGCGTTATCTGCCGTTCACGCTCCGTGAGCAGTCCCTCGCCGAAATTCTCGAAGCATCGCGTCAGGCGCTGGTGCAGGCTGCCACCGGGCTCCTGCGGCCGGGCACTCGCGCTGCTCTGCCGCCAGATGCTGCGCATGGCGGCGTGCACCAGCGGTTCGAGAAGCCGCAGACGCTCCAGCTCGGCCTTCGTGAAACGGCGGGTGCGACGGCCGACGACCAGCGCCAGCGTGCTGTTCGCCGACACGTCGACGAGGAAGTCCATCTCGTCTTTCAGGTGCGTGCGCTCGCAATACTGCCGGTAGTACTCGCTGGAGCGAAACCGGTCCGGCGACTGGTCCCGGAAGCGGCAAACGCCGGGTTTGTCGTCCCCAACGGCGAGCTGGTACAGCGGATCCAGCAGGTAGGGTCCCGCCACGTACCGATCCAGGTAGTGCCGCCGCCCCGCGGGTTCGAGGGTGTGGTGAAACACCTCCGGCGGTGCGTCGCGATGAAACGCGAGCAGGCAGGTGCCCTCGTGCTCGACAGCGACATCGATCGCGTCTGCGAGCGCAGCCGCCGCGGCATCGACGTCGCTGCCCTGCACCAGCCGCGCCATCGCCGCAAACCATTCGGCCGATTCGAATCTGGATTTCAACGCCCGGATCCGCCTCAGGGCTGATACAACGCCGCGGTGGCGCCGCTTGGGTCCTCGAGCACGCAGAATCGGCCACCCGCCAGCCCGCGGGGCTCGACCAGGACGTTGCCGCCTTTCGCCGTGCACGCGGCTGCACTTGCGTCCACGTCATCGACGACGAAGTACACCATCCATCCTCCAGGGAGATCACGGTTACTGCCGCGCGCATGGCAAATACCGCAGACCGGCTCGCCACTCGCCGGCATCGTCATGTTGAAGTCGTCGTACTCGCCCATGCTGACCGCATCCGGAACCAGCCCGACGACGTCGGCATAGAAGTCACGCAGCCCATTGGCGTCGTCGACAGTGATATCGATCCAGCCGATCTTGCCCGTTTGCTCACTCATGGTGTCTCCGCTTCAGAAGGAAGTCAGGAAGGATGCGGCGTTGCCCCCGATCGGGCCCTCGCCCGCGCGCGCAAGCCGCAGGTAATCGGCGCCTTTCGGATACTCCGCCGGCTGCGGATTGCAGACGCGTAACACCCGGTTGCGGTGGTACAGCCTGAGCTGGGAGCGGAACGGAATCACCCGCCCAGGGTCGTTCGCGGTGAGTTCGCGGTGCAGGTCCGGCAACCGGTACCAGGGCACGTTCATGTCCGAGTGATGCGCATTGTGATAGCCGAAGTTCAGCGTCAGCCAGTTGAGCCTCGGGAAGCGCAGCGAAATCGGGTTACTGAAGGTATGCTCCTGCTCCCAGGCGTCGTCACCCTTGTGCGGCGGAGGAACGTAGTCGAACAGGGTCGCGTTGTAGGGATAGTCGTGCTGCAGCATGTCCATGAAACGCAGCACATGCATCATCACGAGGTAGGCAACGACGTACAGGAATGCCGCTTTCGGAGCGAACACCAGCAGCGCGAGGAAGACCCCGCCACGGACGACAATCACCGCCACGTTGCGGCGGCGCTGCTCGCGCCGCTGGGGGATGATGAACGAAGTGAATACCATCACGAAATGCATGACCAGGTCGTGCGCGGGAATGTAGAACCACTCCAGCGCCCTGACGGCCCGGAGGACGAACGGGTGCCGCTCGAAAAACTTCTCGTATTCGAACCAGACCACATCGTCGTTGTCGACGTGGTGCCGGAAGTGCTTGTAGCGCATGTCTTCGTAAGTGCCGTAGGACGCGCCGCACAGCCAGCTCATCGCGCGGCCGAGGGCGGCGTTGTGTCGGCTGCGGCTGAATACGAGATTGTGCCCGCACTCATGGATCAGGTAGGCGGCGATGATCATCGCGTGTGCCAGCAACATCGTAGCCAGGGCGTTCACGGCCCACGATTCGTGGAACAGGCCGGCGAAGCCCGCGACATAACCTGCGACGGCGTAGACGATCGCGCCGCCGTTCATAAGCAGGCCTCTTGGTTCCTTGAACAGCTGGGCGGTCGCCGACATCAACCCCTCTTGAGGACCGAATTCCCTGCCTCCCGTTGTACACTTAGCGCTATCGTATTGCTAGCATAGGCGCGCAGCCTGGCGCAGAGAGAACCCGTATGAAACTGGTCACCGCGATAGTAAAACCATTTCGCCTGGACGATGTGCGCAACGCCCTCAGCGAGGTCGGCATCCAGGGCATGACGGTCAGCGAGGTCAAGGGCTTCGGACGCCAGCGCGGCCACACCGAGCTGTACCGTGGCGCCGAGTACGTGGTCGACTTCCTGCCGAAAGCGAAGATCGAAGTCGCCGTGCCGGACGACCTCGTGGAACGCACGGTGGAAGCCATCATCGACAGCGCGAAAACCGGCAAGGTGGGCGACGGCAAGATCTTCGTTACGCCGCTGGAGCAGGTCTGGCGCATCCGGACCGGCGAATCCGGCGACGGCGCACTCTGACCGCTCGCGCCTAGCTGCCCGCGGCAGCCAGCAACGCGCGAGCGAGCATGAACCACAGCACCAGCGCCGCCGCAAAATAACTCAGGAACCGCAGCACCACGATATTGACCGTGCAGTGGATGATGCTGTGCGCGGCCCTGAACGCCACGAATGCCCACGCCGAAACCACGTGCAGGCTGTCCGCCGAATTCGTCACGTACAGATACAGGCACAGCGCGTAGAACAGCACCGGCAGCTCGAGCAGGTTGCGCAGGTTGTTGGCCGGGAGCGCGACGGTTTCCGGAAGCAGCCTTGCGGCTTTCTCCGGCGTCGTCAGTTCCTGCGGCGGAATCCTGGCGGCCTTTATATAAGTGAGGCGACGCGTGTACATGTAGGCCCACACGATCGCGGTGAGCAGCATCATGCCGAGAAACGGCCCGAGAATGGCGCCGGCATCAGCCACGGGTCATGCAGAATGCGTTCAGCTTGTTGCCGTCGAGGTCCCTGAAGTAGCCGGCGTAGAATTGCTCGCTGCGTGGCCCGGGCGCACCCTCGTCCGTACCGCCCAGCTGCAGTGCCTTCGCATGTATCGCGTCGACTTTCTCGGGGCTGTCCGTCGCCAGCGCGACCATCACGCCGTTGCCGACCGTCGCCGGATTGCCGTCATAGGGTTTCGCGATCGACACGGCAGGCGATGTCATGCCGGCACCCCAGGCAATGAACCGGTCCATTTCCAGGATTCGCCCGGCGCCCATCATTGCAAACAGTTCGTCGTAGAATTTTATCGCTTCTTCAAAGCGATTGGTTCCGAGTGTCACGTAACCGATCATGTGCGTCCCCCTTTCAGGCCAGGCTCGATTATGCCACGCCAGGTATCGAGCTTTTCGGTCACCGTCAAGGATGCGTGCGCGGGGCTCGTCGACGGCAGCAAGACGAACTTCAGTCGTCCAGTCGAAAGCGTCGGCTGCACGAAACGGCCGAACATCTCCTGCGCCTTCCTGCCGTTGAAGCACACCAGGCGAACCTGCGCGTGGTCCGCGAAGAACCGCTCGAAATCGTTCGGCACCGCGGCGGCCATGTCGATGTCGGCGTCCAGGCTGCCGGGCCGCACCGAGCTCGACAGAACGTCCCAAAGCGCGATGCCTCGCTCCTGCAACGCGCGGCAGCGCGACGGGTAATCGCCCGCGGCGCCCGCGATTTCGCGCATGATCTTCCAGAAAGCGTTGCGCGGATGCGCGTAATACTCACGTGCCTGCAGCGACCTGCGACTGGGCAGGCTGCCGAGAACCAGCACCCGTGCGTCCTCGCGCGCCACCGGCGGGAACCCCTTTGTCGTTGAAATGGACGGTTTCTGCATCAGCTAAAACGGCAGCCTCGCGGTACAAACAGGACAGCATCGAGGACTATGCCATGTACACCCGGTTGATAGCTGCGTTGACCCTGCTCGTCCTTGCGCCGCAGGGCGCCGCGAAACCCGACTGCGACGCGCTCGCGTGTGCAGAAGTCAAACAGGCGATCCGGGAGGTCGAAGCCCGGATGCGCGCCGGCTACTCCCGGGCACAGGGCGAACGATACGAAGCCCGGCTCCGCAAGCTCAAGGTCAAGCGCAGCAAGCTCTGCCGCTGATCGTTCTGCCGCAATCAGTACCCTTTCTCGGGGTCCACGACATTCAGGAGCGCGTCACCGGCAATGAACCGCCGGATGTTCTCTCGCGCCAGCGCGATCTGGCGATCGCGGTTGTTGCCGTACCACGCGATGTGCGGGGTGATGATGACGTTCGGCATGCGCCACAGCGGATGATCCGCCGGCAGCGGCTCCGGGTCGGTGACATCGAGACCGGCGCCCGCGACTCGCCCGTCGGCGAGCGCAGCAACGAGATCGTCCGTTACGACGCTCGCGCCCCGGGCCACGTTGATGAAAAAGGCCCCCGGCTTCACGGCATCGAAGAACGCCCTGTCGAACAGCCCCTCGGTCTCCGGCGTAAGCGGCAGCGCGTTGATAACCACGTCCGCTTCCGCGGCGAGTTTCAGCAGTTCGTCCGACAGGCCGACGTAATCGACATAGTCCGGCCCCGACCTTGAACTGTTGCGTGTTGCGACGACGCGCATACCGAGCGCCGCGGCCCGCCTGGCGGCGGCTCTGCCGATACCGCCGAGCCCGGTCACCAGCAGCGTCTTGCCGTTCACGGACATCATGCCGATGCTGTCACCGATGGATCGATCCCATGCGCCCTCCGGCATGGTCTTGGCCTGCTGCGTCAGTCCGCGGGTCAGGCTCAGCATCATCGCGATGGCGTGCTCGCCGATGACCGGAGATGCCATCTTCTGCATATTCGTCAGCACTATCGAGCCGCTCGCCATTTCCTCGACGGCGAGGCAGTGCTCCACGCCTGCGCTGAAGATCTGTACCCATACGAGTCGGTCGGCCGCGGCAGTGACCTCCTCGGCACAGTAGCCGAGGATGGCATCGGCGCCGCCGGCTTCGGCCACGGCATCCGGGAGCGATGGCGCAGCAACGAAACGCACACCGGGAAATTCGGCCTGCAGGGACTTCACGAGGTCTCCGCTGTCCCGGACGACGAGCTTCTGCGGCGGTCTCCAGCCCTTGAGGTCGCGGCTCGCAACGGGCCCTTCATCCAGACCGGCTTCCTCGATGAGATCGTCGATCGAAACGTCGGCACGGACCGGCGCGACGGCCGCGGCCGCGGTGAGACATAAAAGAAAGGTTCGTAACACGGTTTTTTCCCGGCATGGCAATAGTCCATGCCGAGGATACGGAACCTCTGGCCGGCAGGCCAGACAGCGGGATCAGGCCGGGAAGAAGTCGATGGGCTTGGTCGTCGTGATCGGTTCGACGTCCCTGGCTTCGAAGCGGAACTGCTTGACGCGCAATACCAGCTTGCGCTCCAGTTCCGGATCGCCGAGTTCGCTGGACACCACCTCGCAGAAGGTGACCTCGCCCGTCGGCGCGATCGTCAGCCTGAGAACCAGCTTGCCTTCGAGCGTCGGGTCGGCCCGCAGCGCGCGGTTGTAGAGCGCGAAGATCGCACCCTTGTTGCGATCGAACACGAGCTCGATTTCCTCGCGCGAGCGCGACGCCTTGCCGCTGGTGCCGGTGCGGCGTGCACCGCCGGCTACCTGCTGCTCGATGCCGGCAACCGGGCTCTCCACCTTCGTCGTCGAGCGGCCGGCGATGCCGGAGCCGCCGGTATTGCGGCTCATGCTCGCCGTGTTGATACCGCCGGATGCCGCGCCGGCTTTCGACGTGATCATCGAGCGCTCATTACGCTGTGCCTGTCCCACGGAAGCCGTCAGCTGGCGGTCGTCGACCGTCTGCGTCAGGTCCTTGTCGACGAGATCGGCCAGATCCTCGGCAAACGGCATCAGCGCCGCCTGCGCGCGCTCCCGGGCAACCTCTTCCCGCGTCGGCTGCGGCTCGGGCTCGGGCTCGGGCACCGGCTCGGGTTCAGGCTCGGGCTCGGTCTCGGCGACCTGCTCGGGCTCGGGTTCTTGCTCCGGCTCGGGTTCCTCCGGCTCGGGCTCGGGCGGCGGTGGCGGCGGCAGGGGTTTCTCTTCCAGCATCAGCTGCGCAATGCGCGGCGGAATCTCGATAACCTCGGTCGGGTCCGGTTCAGGAGTCGGAATGAACGGCCAGACGATGCCGAGCACGAAAGCAATCAGGAACACGATGCCCAGCAGGCGCTGGAATCGCTTCTCCTGGCTATAGCCCGATGTCCAAGGCAGCTCGTACTCTCTGTAAAACGGTAAGTCCAAAGCCGTTTCTCCTGGTTCTATCTCGCGCTTCCCGCGCGACGTCCCTTGCGAGACCCTTATCGCGCCGCCTGCAGACCGTCGAGCTTGTCGGAGCTCTTCTGCAGGACGGCGAGCGAAATCTGTCCGTAATCCGACTGCGTGCAGGTCGCCATCACTTTCTTGAGGAGCCGGTAGGGGATCTCCTTGTCGCCCATGATCGTCACCTCGCGGTTGGCGATTTCCTCGTTCGCCTCGCGGCGCAGGACCCGGTCGTTCTGCGACAGCAGCGCCTCACGCAGCGCGGGAATGTTGTTGCCCTTGATCGCCATGACTTCGTCGATCTTTGCGATCGGCTTGCCCTGCACGATGATGTCCTTCTCGCCGATCAGGATGACGACCGTTTCACGGGCCTTGTCCTCGGCGATCGACTCGGGCAACTGCAGGTCCTTCGTATTCGGCAGCGTTTCAACGTCCGATGAATTGACCAGCAGGAAGAACACGAGAATCGTGAAAATATCCATCAGCGAAACGAGGTTGAGACCCGCGTTCCTGCCGTGGCGCTTGTGGTGTTTTTCCATCCGCTTGGCGCGGGCTGACTTGACCATCTCTAAGCGCCTCCACCGGTCACCGGCGCATCGCCGATCGATATGTCGGGGAACAGGTCGAAACGCTTGACCGACTGTTCTTCCTCGTCCACCCGTTCCGCAATCCTCACGCGGTCCATCACCTGCACCAGCGTGTCGTACTCGATGTCCTGCTCCAGCAGGATCGACGCATCCGTCTTCGACGGATACCGCCGCTTGAGTTCGGACAGCTTGTTGCTGAGCGCCTCGTAGTCGTAACCGTCGCCCTTGTTCGGATACACACCGAGCAGGCCCTGGTTACGGTCGCCGACTTCGATCTTGTCGGCCCGGATGATGACTTCGAGCTGGAATGCCTGTTCCTGCGGTTCGACGGGCTCGCTAGAGGAGCCGGGCAGGTTCAATTCGAGAACCGCCAAACGCGAGAACACCGCCGTAATCAGCAGGAACGGAACCAGGATCACCATCAGGTTCATGAATGCCGTGATGTTGAGCTCGGCCGTCTCGACGTTGCGACGACCGCTCTTTCGGCTGCGAATCATGACTACGCTCCGGCGCCCTTGAGCTGCCTTTCGGTAACTGCGTTGAGGAACTTCACGCTGGCCATTTCGAGGCTATCCACGAGCTGGTTCGTCTTCGTCTGCAACAGCGCATGAACGAGCAGCAAGGGAATGGCGACCATCAGGCCGAAGGCCGTGGTGTTCATCGCGACGGAAATACTGGCCGACAGCAGGTCCGCCTTGTCCGCCGGGTTGGCATTCGATACCGCCGTGAACGCCCGGATCAGGCCGATGATCGTGCCGAGCAGCCCGAGCAGCGTGGCGATGTTCGCGAGCGTCGCCAGGTAGTGCGTGCGCTTCTCGAGGCGCGGCAGGACCTCCATGAGGCTCTCTTCCATCGCCTTCTCGATATCGTCACGCCGGCGAGCCGACTTCACCCGGTACAGGCCGTAGGTGAGAATCGAACCGATCGCGGCCTTCGATTTCGCCGTGTGCGCCGCAGCCTCCTGGAAGTTGCCGGCCTTGAGAAACGGCACGATCTTCTTCCACAGGGCTCGATTGCTCGCGCCGGAAATGGTCAGGTACATCCAACGCTCGACGGCAATTGCGACGCCGAACGCGAATACGAACAGGATCGGGTACATGAACGCACCGCCATCCTGGAAAAACCGCACAATTGTGCCCATTTGACTGCTCCTCGTTAATCAAGTCGCGCACCGGGGCGCGCTCCTACCTACATTCCGCGGCTCGCCGCTAGTCGTCGTCTCCGTACAGCTCGCCGTAATAGTCGACCTGCCGTGTAAATTCTTCCCTGTCCAGCGGCGCCAGTACCTCGTCCAGCAGGGTATTAACCGGGCGCCCCGTCAGTTCGCCCGGCTGCGCCTTCTGCCACGGCACGATGTAAAGCACCTTGGGCAGCTCCTGGTTGCCGGTGATCTCTGTGCGACCCAGGGTCATCTCGTCCATCACGCCGCCGGACGATTCACGCCGCGTGACGTCCTGCGCGATCACCGCGTCGGGCTCTTTCGTTGCCGCGGGTTCGGCCGAGGTATCGACCGCCGGTTGCAGCGCGTCGGCCTCGTCAAACACGGCGGATGTATCCACCGCCGGCTCGAGATCGTCGGCTTCCTGCGCCGCGACCGCGAATGCGGCAAACGTCACCGCAAGGGCAATCCCGGTACCGATCAGCTTGCGTCCGTGAACTCTCATCCGCGTCATTCCGTTATGTTCGCCGTGCGCTGCGATGCCGCCACCCGACGCTGCAGATCGCTTATCCACTTTTCGACCTGCTCGTCGTCCCCGACGATCTCCTGGTAGCGCTCGAAATGTTGCAACGCAGAATCCAGGCGTTGCAGGTACAGCTCGTTGAGGACGCCCAGGTTGTAGTGTGCCAAGGCGTAATCGGGGCTCGCTGTGACGGCCTTCAAATATGCGGCCTCTGCCTCCAGGAATTTGCCATTTCTGCGAAGTAGCATGCCCTGCTGGTTGAGCGCCGGCGCGTAATCGGGTTCGATGGCGAGTGCCGCGTCGACGGCTGCCTGCGCATCGGCGTCGTTGTCATTGTTCACGTGGATGATGGCGAGGTTGACGTAGGCGCCCGGATAGCCGGGATATTGCAGCAGGAACTCCTTGAAACGCAGTTCCGCGTCCAGGAAATCGCCGGCCGCCATCACGGCGACCGCCTGCTCGTACATGGTCAGCGCTTCCGGCGGCACTTCCGCCGCTCTCGGGTTGGCCGCCGCCTGCTCGCTGCGGGCACGATCGGGCTGCTCTGGCCGCGAGCCGCTCGACGCGCAGCCCGCAACCGCGAGTACGAACCCGAGGAGCGCCAGCCGCAGGGCGGCTCTGTCAGTAAAGTGCCGTGACCACATCTTCGCTGCGCTCCACTTTTGCGTATCGTGCCGGCAACAGTCCGGCCAGCCGGTTGAAACTGCGTTCTACCCATTCATCCCAGATGCCATCGGATGCGCGGTCGGTGTTCGCCTTGTAGAGATCGATGGCTTTCTCCTCGATCGGGAACACCTGTTCCTCGAGCAACAGCTCGTACTGCTCCAGGGCATCTGCATCGAGATCCCCGGGCCGTTCCGATTCGAGAACGTCGTCGGCGAAGCCCTCGTACACCTGCGCCAGGCGGAACGTCGACTCGGTCGTGACCTCTGCGACGCCGTAGTCGGCCGCGTCGGTGTACGCCTCGATGACGTCCTCCATCAGGGACCGTTTGAGCTTCATGCTCTCGGCCAGCGGCTGCGTTAGACGCACCACTTCGAATCGCTTGCGTACCGGTTCGGCGAGTCGAATCGACGCTTTCGCCGCGAGGAAGCGCGTGCGGTCCGTACGCTGTGCGCCGGCGCGCGCGTCCACCTGGATGATATCGTTGAGCTGTGCGGTCACCTCGGCGCCGTTGCCCTGGGACTCGGCGATCTGCAGCAGCCGGTAGCGGGCTTCGATCGATTCGGACAGCGGGTTCGGGTAACGCGCGACGATGTTTTCCAGCACGCGCTTCTCGCTCGAGACGACCCCGCTGGCCTCATAGAGTTCCGCGGCTTTCCATAGCGCCTCGCGACGCACGTCGTCACTGCTGCCCTCGGCAACGGCTATCCGTTCGAACTCGGCGGCCGCCTCGGCGCCTCTGCCGGTTTCCATGTAGGTCACGGCCAGCTTCTGCGCGATGTCGTCGGCGAACTCGCTGTCCGGGTAGTTATTGCGATACTGCTCGAGCATGCCGGAAGCACGGTCCCAGGCCGCCATGTTGATCAACGCGGCCGCCGCGTCGTACTCGGCTGTCGCGCGGATGTTCGAATCGGGCACGGCCTGGCCGAGCCGCGTGAAATGCGCCACCGCCGTCTCGAGATCGCCCGCGTCGCGCGCCTGCTCGCCTTGCTTGTAGATCGAGGAGGCAATGCGTTCCTTGACCTCGTCCGACGCCGCGGCATCGTCGACCGGAGTCAGGCTGCGGAGGCTGTAGTAAGCCGTCTCGGCAGCTGCATAGTTGCCGAGATCGAACTGCGAATGCGCGACCACGGTCCATGCCGTACGCGCCAGTGGCGGCTCGACGGGCGGCTGCTTGGCGATCACGGCCTGGCCGACGGCGATCGCGAGGTCGAACTGATTCTGCGCGAACAGGTCTTCGGCCACGGTGGTCAGCACCACGCCGGACTCCGGATGTTCGGGATAGGTGTCGGCGAATCGCAGGCCGCTGTCGAGATACTGCTGGTGCCACGCCGTCTGCGCGGCTCCCTGCAGCGACTTCTCGTGTTCCTGGTATGCGAGCAACGCCGCGTATGCCGCTTCCGCCGACTTCTCGTGCATCGGGTAGGCATAGGCGGTGCGCTCGTACTCGGTCTTCGCCTCCGCGTAGTCCTGGCTCTCGAACAGGATCTCGGCGAGCAGGAAGTTGGTGTTCGCCGTGTCTTCTTCGCCCGGGAAATACGCCAGGTACTTGCGATACCACCGTGCCGCCTCCTGGTAGTCGCTGCGCTTGCCGCCCTCCTGCGCCTCGGCGTGATAATACTGCGCGAGGTCGGTCAGGTTGGCTTTCAGGTGTGCCGCGACGGCATTGTTCTGTTCGCGCGGGTTGCGCACCCAGAAGTTGCCGTCCATGCCATAGCGCTCGACGAAGCCCTTCTTGCCCTCGAGCACCAGGCTCGGGAATCCGCCGCGCTTGTAGGCCTCGATTACCTCGACCTGCAGCAGCGGCGCCTTGGGATGGAAGGGATCCTGGTCGACGAATGCTTCGTAGGTCTCGGCCGCATCGACGTAGCGTTCCTTGTCGAGGTACAGGTCGCCGAGATTCATGTAGATGACGTACGCGTACTCGGGCTGGCCGCGCTTGCCGAAGTACTCGTCGATGCTCTCTGCACCCGACATGTACGAGAAGCCGAGAGACAGAACCCGGAACGTGTCTTCGACCAGTTCCTGCTCGGCGCGGCTCAGCGCGGCGAGCCTGTCATCGCCGTCACGCAGCTCCACGCCGCCGAGCTTCAGGTCGAGCAGTTCGAAAAACGGGTCGAGGCTGTCCTCGTGCCAGGCGAGCTTGAACTGTGACCAGCCCAGCTTGTACAGCGACTGCTCATAGAAACGCGACTCGTCCCCGTATTCGACCACGGCCGTGTAGGCCTGCTCCGCCTGGTTGTATTGCTTGCGCAGGAACAGCATTTCACCGCGGCGGAACTGCACCTCGTCGATCATCGGCGTCGCCGGGTACTTCGCAACCAGTTCGTCGAGCACCTCCAGCGCTTCTTCCGTGCGCCCGCCGATCTCGTAGGCGCGCGCCAGCTGGTAGAGGACGGTGTCGTTGCGCCGGTAACTCGGATAGGCCTCCAGAAGCCGCTGGTAGAGACCGACGGCATTGTCGTAGCTCGTCTTTTCCAGTCCCTCGATATTCTCTGCGAGCTGTGCCGCTTCGCTGGCTTCGAGTTCCAGGTCGCCAAGGCGGCGCATGGCCTCGGCACTCAGGGATGGATCGTCCGTCACGAGGTCGAGGAATTCGCGGTAGTTGTCGCGAGCCAGGTCGGAACTGTTCATGATGACCTTGCCCGGGCGGATTTCCACGGTCTGCTTCTCGAGGCTCTTGATCGTGTCCTTTTCACGAACGTCGGCGCGAGCCGTGGCGGCAAGCAGCAGCGCGAAGGCGACGATCGTCATTGTCGGCCTGGACAGCATCATTGGACCGCTGCCTCGGTAACTGTCGCCGCGCGATCATAGATCGCAGCGAGCGCGAATCGAGCCTGCACGGTGTAGGTGTCCAGGCGCCGCTGCTGCGCCTGCAACTCGCCGACCGCGATCGCCTGCAGGAATGCCCGCTGCTCGGCCATCGCATCACCGACGCGCATCTTCATGGACTCGATGCGCGGCTCCAGACCGTACACGCGGTCGTCGAATGCACGGAATTCCAACGGTTGATTGCGCATCGAGTCGTCGACCTGGCGGCGTGCGCGCTGCGTTTCCACGAGCGCTTCGCCGGTCTCCCGCAGGTCCCTGCGGATGCGCCACAGGCGATCCCCGAAATCTTTTTCCAGACCCCACTGCAGGACGCCTTTCAACAGCTGGATCTTGTCGCGAACCTCTTCCGCTTCGGGAATGTTCGCGGCCAGCGCCGGCGTCTTCTCGAGGCTGGTGATCTCGCCCCACATCTCGAATTCCCGTTCGTTGGCGAGCGCCAGCCAGTCGCCGCTCTGCTCGATATCGTTCAGCTGCGCGTCGAATTCCAGCTTGCGCTGCACCATGCCGTCCAGGTCCGCGCGCGAAAGCGTTTCTTCGACCTTGGGCAGGCGCTCTTCGTACGCGAGGCGCCGCGTCTCCAGCATGTTGGCGTAGACATCGACGCTCTGCTGCCAGCGATCGAGGTTGTTCCAGAGATAGCTCAGGTCACGGTAGTTCTTGAGGCCTTCCTGGAACTCGTGCGTTGCAAGGAGGTGAAACAGGTAGCGCGCTTCCGGCCCCTCAGGCAGCGACTGCATGCGCCAGTACCAGCCGGTGCTGTCCAGCGGGTCTTCGCTGATGAACTCGTCGAAAAAACGGCCGGATTCGATGTGGTTTATGGTGCGATCGATGCGGCTCGACTCTTCATAGAAAGCCTCTACGGCGTTCAGGTAATGATCGGCGGCCTGGCTGATGGAATCGAGACTCGCGAGCGCATAGGGGATCGCCAGCATGGACTCCTGCACCGCGGGATCGAGGAGATCCCTGCCGCGCAGCTCCATCCACGGCACGAGGGCACGCTGGTATCGATCGAGTTCCGCATCGGCCCAACCGACGCCGAGCAGCGCCTTGTTCGAGAACGGCCCTTCCAGCCTGACTCGCTGTAGCGGCACCTTTGCCGCATGCGGCTGGCCCGACTGCAACAGCGCGTAGCCGAGCGCAAGATTGGCCTTGTCGCGCAGCGAGGTCAGCTCCTCGTTCCAGGGATCGATATCGCCGAGCTCTTCGAGGATCTTCTTCGCCTCGTCCATGCGACCGCTGCGCACCAGCGCGACGCCGAGATTGAACTGCGCGTAGCGCGACCACTCGGTTTTGCCCTTCCAGTCCTGCAGCAGCGCTATCGCCGCGTCGTAGTTTCCGCCGTCTATCAGCAGCTGCGCCTGCAGCATCGTTGCCTCGCGCTGGATATCCTCGGGCAGGCCGTCCCCGATGTTGTCGAGCGCCTGCTGCGCCTTGTCGAGATAGCCGCGCTGGCGCCAGATCTTCGCGAGGAAGAACCAGGTGCGGTCGCGGATCTCCGGATTGACGTTGTCGGCGAGCAGGCGTTCGAAGATGTCGGCCGCCTCGAGGTGGTGCCCGTAGGACAGGTACAGGCCGCCCTTCAGCAACTCGGCTTCTGCGGCATGCTCCTGCAGCTTGCCCTGCTCCTGTGCGGCGAGCACCCGCACGATCGCGGGGAAGTAGTCTTCCTGGTAGAAGTAAAAGAGGATCTCGCCGTAATGGGCTTCCTTTACGACGATCGGCGCCGGCTCGTCCTTACCTGCGAGCGCGGGCGAGCCTGGCGCGAGGGACGCCAGTATCAGGCAGCAGCAGACGAAGATGGCGCGGCGAGTGACCAATAATCACTCCCATTCCTTGATGACGAATTCCGGCTGCTGCTTCTTGACGCGGTCGGTAATCTCCAGCTCGACGTACTTGGCGCCGATGCCCTTCGAGAAATTCAGCGTTGCACCACGCCGGTACTCGCGGGTGTGCGGCCCGTCGCCGGTGAAGATCGCTACCAGCTCGTGGTCACCGGTTTTCAGGTTGGCCATATGCACGCGATGCACGCCGCCGCGCAGCAGCGACCCTGCTTCGCGGTCCGTGTAAAGGTAGTTCGCCACTTCCTTGCCGTCGATCTTCAGGCTCACAGAGTCCAGCTTGAAGTACTCGCCCACGTCCATCGAAATGAAGAACGCAACCTGCGAGTTTGCCGGGAACAGCAATTCCTCTTCCAGCAGGAACAGATCGCGGTTCAGGTCCAGGACTTCCTTCTTCAGAGACTGCACGTCCTGGTCGAGCTGCCGGAACTGGTCGCGCGATGCCGCATCTTCCGCATCGAGGGCCATGGATGCGGCACGGGCCGCATCCGCGTCCGGCGACACGGCCTCCTGCGCCGGCACCGTGACCGCGAAGGCAAGCGCGATACTCGCCGCCAAACTCAACAATAATTTTCTGCTCACCCTATCTCTCCTGCCGGCCGCAATGGATCACTCGCGCAACAGCGCGCGTACCTGGTCGAGGTACTTCTGCTCGTAACCCGGCTTGTAACCCTGGTGCACGTGACGGACGTTGCCTTCACGATCGACGATCACCGTCACCGGCATCGCGTCTACCTGGTAGAGGCGGCTGACTTCCTTGCTCGCATCGAACAGCACGGGGAAACTCACGCCAAGCTCGTTGATCATCGCCATCGCCCGGCTGGAATCGTCGTCGATGTTGACGCCGAGCAGGTTGAAGCCAACGCGCTGGTAGCGCGAATAGAGTTCGTCGAGCAACGGCATCTCCTGCCGGCACGGACCGCACCACGTTGCCCAGAAATTGATCATGACGACATCGCCGCGGTACTCGGACAGCCGCAGGTTTGCGCCGGTCGAGCTCTTGAGTGCGAAGTCGGGTGCCGGCTGCCCTGCGAGGCCCGAAGAGGCCAGGCTGCTGGCCGCAAACGCGCTGAATACGAAGCCTGCTAGCAAGTTTCTGATCTTCATGGTTTCTTTCCTTGTGTTACCCGCCGAGTTACATCCTTGTTCCGAACCGGTCCGGCGCCCCGCGCTGCGTCGCAACGCTGTTCCGGAAAGCGCGCCGATCCACCCGCCCGCGTCTTGCGCGTGCACCACCTGTCGATTGGGAATGGTGACAGTCAGCCCCCTCGAGGGCCGTGATTATCGTCACAATTGCCTCCAAAGCTCTGAACATAATCGATGCCGCGACACGGCAGCGAATTGTCGTATCGAGCCCAAAACCGACGAATGACGCCTTGTTCCTCCCAGGCAGGCCGTAAAGCTACCCACGATAAATTACGTCAAATCGGTGCCTGCATCCGCCGCGGCGGGAACGCGGGCGAACCTGCCACGAGGCCGTATCCGGAGTCCTGCAAAGGTCTCTGTACGGATAGCCTATGATAGGCGTATCAAGCTGAATTTAAAGTGAAAAGTCGTCGCCTTTCGGCGACATTTCGGGTGTTTTTTTGCGACAGCCTGGTGTCCTGTCCGGTTAGTTCGCATGCTTGCAGAACCGATGAAATGGGCCAGGACAAGGCGCATTCCGCCGCCAGTGTCGAGACCCTGGCAAGGGATGCAACGCGGTCATGGTCCATTTCATCGGTTCCCGAAGGGCGCGTCGTAGCGAGCGTGAGGCCACGTTGCGTCCATTGGCAAGGACCCGGCCATTGCCGGCGGAACGCGCCTCGCCACACGCCTGCTACAACGCGCTGAAAGTATGCGAACTAACCGGACAGGACACTAGGGCTGTTCGCCGTCGCAGATCTCCGGTGGAACCGCCGACAACGGCGAGTCGTCGCCCTCCGAAGCGGGGTCCGCCAGGCCGGTCGAGTAGAAGATGTCGCCCTGCGCATCAATCACGATCGCTTCGTAGTCCGGCAGGCAACTGATCAGTTTCAGGCCTTCGTCGACGCCCATCACGAACACCGACGTCGACAACGCGTCCGTCATGACCGCATCCGGACCGATCACGGTTGCGCTGTGAATACCCTCGACGGGCCGGCCGGAACTCGGCTTGATAATGTGGTGATAGCGCTTCCCGTCTTCGTCAAAATAGCGTTCGTAATCCCCCGAGGTCGATATCGCCTCGTCCTCGAGCGGCACCGATATCGCTACCTCGCCGTCCTCTCGCGGGTCGCGGATGCCGATCATCCAGGGACGCCCACGACGGTCGCCGAGCAGGCGCGAATCGCCGCCCGCCGTTACCACGCCGTACTGAACGCCGTGCCGGCGCAGGATATCGACCCCCCGCTCGACGACGTAGCCTTTCGCGATACCGCCAAGGTTGATGCGCACGCCGGGCTCCCCGAAGCGAACGGTACCCTTGCCCTCGTCGAGCTTCACATAGTGAAAATTGATGTGCGCGCGCTCGGCCTCCACGGTCGCGTCATCCGGGCGCCGCCTTTCGCGAAAGTCGTAGAACTGACCAACGCTGTCATAGGTAATGTCGAACGCGCCGCGTGTCAGGACAGAAATATCCAGCGAGCGGCGGATCAGCTGGAACAGTTCCTCACCGGCCGCCACTGGCTCGTCCGCGGCGCGCCGGTTGATGTCCGAAATCCGGCTGTCGTCGACGTAGGTGCTCATCAGCGCATTGATTCGATCGACCTCGGCGAAAATCTCCTCGATGATGGCGTTTCCTTCGGCCTCGTCCTCGTGCCAGAAATAAACGCTGACCTCGGTGCCCATTTTCGGCCTCGCATCGGCGTGCCAGCCACCCCAGGCCGCGGCAGGCAACAGGAGAAACGCCAAGATTCCTAGGCTTGTGGTTGCGCACGCATTAGACTTGCGGCCAGGGCTTTTCGAAAAGGAGAGGGACGGTGAAATCATTCCTGGTTTTCCTCGCGATTATCGCGGCGATAGTGGTCTGGGCGATCAGCATTTACAACCGGCTGATCAACGAACGCAACCGCGTCCGGAACGCGTTTGCGCAGATCGACGTGCAGTTGACGCGACGCTATGACCTGATTCCCAACCTCGTCGAAGCCGTCAAAGGCTACATGAAACACGAGCGGGAGACCCTCGAAGCGGTCATCAACGCCCGTAACGCGGCCCAGCAGAGCCTGCAGGTCGCCAAGGCCGACCCGGCGAACGCGGAAGCCATCAAGCAGCTCGGCGCATCCGAAGGTGCGCTCGGCGCAGTACTCGGCCGCCTGTTCGCGTTGTCGGAAGCATATCCCGACCTCAAAGCGAATGAAAACATGATGCAGTTCCAGGAAGAGCTGGCCAGCACGGAGAACAAAGTGGCGTTCGCGCGCCAGGCGTTCAACGATTCGGTGCTCAGCTACAACAATACGGCCGAAAACTTCCCGAACAATGTCATCGCCGGGATGTTCCGCTTCGAGCTCGCGAGCTTCCTCGAGATCGAGTCTGACGAGAAACGCGACGTGCCGGACGTCTCCTTCACCTGACAACCCGCCAGTAGGCATTGAACTTCTTCGACGCGCAGGACCGGGCACGCAGGGCCACGCAGTGGCTGGTCGTGGTCTACTTCATCGCGACGGCGCTCATCGTCCTCGGGGTAACCGCGATAGTCGGCTTCGCGCTGTTCGGCACCTCGATGGAGGGCCAGCGCTACTCGCCCGCCGAAATTCTCGCGGCAAACCCGGGACCGCTGCTTGCGACGGCGGCAATAACGGCACTGTTCATCGTCGGCGCGAGCATCTACAAGACCACGCTACTCGCCGGCGGTGGCGGCCGCGTCGCGCAGCAGATGGGCGGGACGCTGGTCGCGGCGGACGTGACGGACCCGTTGCGGCGCCGCCTGCGCAACGTCGTCGAGGAGATTGCGATCGCCTCGGGGGTCCCGGTACCGGAGATCTACGTTCTCGAAGAGGAAAGCAGCATCAATGCGTTCGCCGCCGGTTACGCGCCCGGCGATGCAGCGATCGCCGTCACGCGCGGTACGCTGGAGCTTTTGAACCGCGACGAACTGCAGGGCGTCATCGCACACGAGTTCAGCCACATCCTGAACGGTGACATGCGCCTGAACATCCGCCTGATGGGCGTGTTGTTCGGCATCCTCGTTCTGGGACTGATGGGGCGCATGATCGTGCGCGGCGGGTACCACGGCCGGCTGCTGTCGAGCCGCCGCGACAAGGGTGCGCCGGTCGTGCTGCTCATCGGTCTCGGGGTGGCGATTCTCGGCTGGATCGGCGTGTTCTTCGCCCGCCTCATAAAGGCCGCCGTCTCGCGCCAGCGCGAGTACCTTGCCGATGCATCGGCCGTGCAGTTCACCCGCCAGACGGACGGCATCGCCAACGCGCTCAAGAAAATCGGTGGCTACAAGGAGGCCTCTTACATCCGGGCGGCCGACCCGGAGGAGATCAGCCACATGCTGTTCGGCAGCGGCGCGCGCTTTACCGGCCTGTTCGCCACGCACCCGCCGTTGGGCAAGCGTATTCGTGCGCTCGACCCGTCATTCCGCGAATCGGACTATCCGACGGTGGTCCCGATATCCGTAAGCGAGAGGATGGCGGACGATACGACACGGGCGATGGCCGCCGGGGAGGCCCCCGCCGCGCCGGTTGAGGCGACTGCGCTGCCCGATTCGGTCGTGGCGTCGGTGGGCAACCCGGGTGCGCAGGATGTCGCCTACGCGCGCGAGCTGCGCCAGTCGATACCTGCCCCGCTCTACGATGCGGCGCATTCGGCGGAACTCGCCTACCTGCTCGTCGTCGCCCTCATCATCGACCGGGGCCAGCAACAGCGTGAACGGCAGCTCAGGCTCGTCGAGGAACAGCTCGGCAAGGAGCGCGCACGGATCGTGACTCGCCTGCACGATGACGTGTCTGCAATGAGCGTCGAACATCGCCTGCCGCTGCTCGAAATCACGTTTCCGGCGCTGAAGCTGCGTCCGGCGGCGCAGCTGGAGTACCTGGTCGAATTATCCGGCCGGCTGATCGACGTCGACGGCCAGGTCGACCTCTACGAGTATTGCTTCTACCGGGTGTTGCGGATCAGCCTCGGCCAGGCGGCGAATCCTGCACGGTATCCCGGACCGCGGCACAAGGCGCGGCGCGAGTTGCGCCGCGCCGCTATCGACCTGCTGACGGTGGTCGCCGACTACGGTCATCGGGACGCCGCCAGCGCCGGGCAGGCATTCGACGCCGGCAAGGCCTACTTCGGCAAGTGGGCCGTGGAACACGCCTACGAGTCGAAGGAACGCTATACGTTGCGCGCACTCGAGCGCAGCCTGGACCTGCTGACGGCACTGAACGGCAAGGGCCGGCGCCTGGTCGTCAAGGCCGTAACCGCCGTTGCCGTGCACGACAACCGGGTCACCAGTGCCGAAACCGGCCTGATACGCACGGTCTGCGCGTCGCTCGACGTGCCGCTGCCGCCGCTCGCCGCAGTGCCGCGGACTGGAAGTGAGTAGCGGCCGGAATTCGAGTATGATCAGGGCCTTGGGCGATTTTGGGCATTACCAGGGAGCCGGCGCTGGCGTGTCGCTCCCGTCATGGGGAAGAAAATCATGCGTAGTACACAATTTCAGGCTTGCCTGGCAGTGGCCGTATTGCTGTTCGCGTTTCCGGCAGCGGCCGCCAGTAAAGAGGAGCAACGCGTCGCCGATTCGGCAGACGTCCTCGACCAGTTCCTTCGAATCCCGGAGCAGAGCATTCCTCCCGCGCTGCTCGCGCGCGCGTATGCCGTTGCCGTTGTGCCGAGCGTCGTCCGGATCGGTTTCGGGCTGGGTGCACGGCGCGGCAAGGGCATACTCGTGGTGCGGCAGGATGATGGCTCGTGGAGCAATCCGGCGTTCATCACCCTGACGGGGGGCAGCTTCGGGTTCCAGGCGGGCGTACAGCGCACGGACGTCGTACTCGTGTTCAAGACCCGTCGCGGTGTGGACAACATCGCCAACGGCAAGCTGACGCTGGGCGCCGACGCATCCGTTGCAGCCGGACCGGTGGGCCGCAGCGTGGAAGGCTCGACAGACATCCGCTTCCAGGCGGAGATCGTTGCCTACTCGCGGGCGCGCGGTATTTTCGCAGGGGTTTCCTTCGCCGGCTCTGGCCTCACCATGGATCGCAGGGCAAACGCAGCCTTCTACAGCTCCCCGAGCATGACGCCGGAGAAGATTTTCGCCAGTTCTCCGAACATCGCGCCCGACATAGCGAATCGATTCGTCCAGGTCCTGACCGCGCAGACGACGCGCCTTGCCATGGCGCCGGGGATGCAGAGCCGGCCGTCGCCGGCTCCGGGCAGAGAAGCCGAGTCCGGCTCCGGCGTACAGACCTTCGGGATGCCGGGCCCTGGGGAAGCCGACGAGAGCGCCGAAGCAGACGAGTCTTACTTCGACCCGACGTATTGAGCACGACACCCTAGTCTTCGTTGCGGCGCTTCAGCTCTTCGCGGATCTCGTCAAGATTACGGGCCGGTTCCGGTTCGACCTCCACGACAGGCGCGTTGCCAGACCCCGACGGCGCCACGCTGAGCGGCTCGCTGTAACCGCCTTCGGCAGTACCCGAACTGTCGTCGGCGGCCTCCGGGATGACGGCGATGGGCTCATTGCCGGTGACTTGCTGAGCGGCCTGTCCGCTGTCGTCGGGCGGCGGCTGACCGAATTGCGCCAGGTATTCAGCCTCTTCGCGCCGTTTTTGCGCCTCCTCGGCACGGCGCCGCGCCTCGGCAGCCGCTTGCTGTGTACGCCGCAGTGCCTGCCGCTTGCGCTCTGACTGCGCCTCGAACTCGGCACGCCGCCTGGCCTCTTCTTGCGCGGAAATAATCTTGTTCGCCTCGCGGGCGTTGACGCACTCCGCATCGTAGCGGGATTCCGAGCGGTTACGCGAACAGCGCACCAGTGCCGCCTCCAGCACCAGGGGATTGTCCAGGAACTCCTGCACTGATCTCGGCTGCGCCGGCTCGGCGCATCCGGCAAGCATTGCGATGCCGCAGATCAGCATTGTCACGCGAAATTTCATCATCAAAATCAATAAAATTGGCTAATTGGTACAGATTTCAGGTTGCTCGACATAACATCCTAGCACCGCTGTCAACGCTCGTGAGAGGAGCGAGTTCGCAGTTTTCACCGATGCTATAGTGACGCCCGTCATCGCCGCGGGAAGCACGTCACGTGTCGGATCAGAACCAGTTCCGGTTGCTCGGTCAGCGCCGTTTCGCCCCGTTTTTCACCACGCAGTTCCTCGGCGCACTCAACGACAACATATTCCGCAACGGACTCGTCATCCTCGTCACGTTCCAGGGCGTGCTCGTCGTCGGGATGAACCACAGCGAACTGGCGAACGTCGCCGGAGCGCTGTTCATCCTGCCGTTCTTCCTGTTCTCGGCCACGGCCGGCCAGCTCGCGGACAAGTACGAGAAATCGATGCTGATGCGCCGTATCAAGCTGCTCGAGATCACCCTGATGGTGATCGCGGCGCTCGCGTTCATGTCCGGCAGCTACGTCGTGCTCCTGCTGGTGCTGTTCCTCATGGGCTGCCAGTCCACGCTGTTCGGGCCGGTGAAGTACGCGTACCTGCCGCAACAGCTCGACACGGATGAACTCATCGGCGGCAACGCCCTGGTGGAAGCCGGTACTTACATCGCGATCATCCTCGGACTGATCGTCGGCGGCGCTACCGTCGCGGTTAGCCCTGACGCGCAGACGCTGCTCGGAAGCAGCCTGGTGGCCGTGGCGGTGTTCGGTTACCTTGCAAGCCGGCAGGTGCCGCAGACACGCGCCGTCGATCCGGAATTATCGATCAGCTGGAACGCGTGGTCGGAAACCTGGCGGATCGTCGGCTATGCGCGCGAAAAACGCGACGTCTTTCTCGCCATTCTCGGCATTTCGTGGTTCTGGTTTTTCGGCTCCGCGATGACGCTGCAGCTCCCGGCTTACACGCTGGTAATCCTGAATGGCAACGAATCGATCACGACGGCACTGCTCGTTGCGTTTGCCGTCGGCGTCGGCCTTGGCTCGCTGCTTTGCGAGCGCATGTCCGGTCATCGCATCGAACTCGGCCTCGTGCCTTTCGGCTCCATCGGGCTCAGCGTGTTTGCAATCGACCTGTACTTCGCACAGCCGGTCGCCGCTGGCACGGCGGTTTCGAGTATCGGCGAGTTTCTAAGCCGTCCGGGTACCTTGCGGGTGCTCGCGGACGTGATGCTGCTGGGGGCTTTCGGCGGCTTCTACAGCGTGCCGCTCTACGCCCTGATCCAGCAACGGTCCGAGCGCAGGCAGCTGTCGCGAATCATCGCTGCGAACAACATCATCAACGCCCTGTTCATGGTCGTCGCGTCGCTGCTTTCGATCGCGTTGCTTGGGGCCGGCTTCTCCATCCCCGAGCTTTTTATCGTGCTGGCGCTGCTGAACGCGGTCGTCGCCGTCTACATCTATACACTGCTGCCCGAGTTCATGATGCGTTTCCTCGCGTGGATCCTGGTCAACACGATCTACCGCGTGCGCGCCAGCGGCGTCGAGAACATCCCCGATAAGGGTCCCGCGGTCGTCGTGTGCAATCACGTGAGCTACATGGATCCGATCGTGCTGTCCGCCTGCATCCGGCGGCCGATGCGCTTCGTCATGTATTACAAGATCTTCCAGCTGCCGCTGCTGCGTTTCCTGTTCCAGCACGCCAAGGCGATTCCTATCGCCTCTGCGAAAGAGGACGAACGGCTTATGAAGGAAGCGTTCGAGAAAGTGGATGCCGAACTGGCGGCCGGCAATATCGTGTGCATATTTCCCGAGGGCGGCATTACCAGTGACGGCGAAGTCCAGCGGTTTCGGCCGGGCATCGAGAAAGTCATCGCGAACCGTCCCGTGCCCGTCGTGCCAATCGCGCTGCAGAACCTGTGGGGCAGCTGGTTCAGTCGCAGCAAGGACGGCAGGATCCGCAAGTTCCCGCGCCGCCTGTTCGTCAAGGTGCCGGTCGTGATCGGAGAACCGGTGTTGCCGGGCGATGCCTCCGCCGCGGCCCTCGAAATCCTCGTGCGTACGCTGCGCGGCGACCGCCGCTAGTCACTCAGCGACGCCGGTATTCGCAATTGCAGCCGTGCCCCAGCGGGCTTCCATCGTCATGCCCAGCTTTTCGCGCCACTCCTCGATCAGTTCGTCGTGGTGGCCGAACAGCCCGGGGATTCCGCTCGAGTCGAACTGCAGCTGTTGCAGGGTGATGGACCCTGTGCGAATCACGGGCAGCTGAATCTCGTTGCCTGCGGACGTTGCCGTGCTAATCACGATGCTGCCGCCGTGCACGGGTCGCGGCGCGAGAATCGCGTCCAGCCATATCAGGCCATTGTTCGACGAACTCGCCCGGTGCACCCAGCGCGCCGTCCTGAAATAGACGCGCGAGCCGGCCGGGTTGAAGACCACGTCCTCGACGTTGTCGGGGAAAATGACGGACAACTCGCCAATGCGGCCTTCTTCAAGGTTGAACAACTGGGCCAGGTTGTTCTCATCCACCAATACGAGGCGACTGCCGGCGGGCGAGGCCCGCAGCCACTTGATCGCCGTCGTCCCCTGCCAGCGCTGCTGCATCGACCAGGTGCCGGAGATGCTCCGCGACACGACGCTGAGTGCTCCGGAGTTACCGCCGAGATAGAGATTGTCATCGTCCGCGAACGCTACCCCGGCGTGCGCCTCGCCGAGAGGAAACTCGATCACGGTTTCCCCGCTTTCGGTGTCGAGCAGCACGACCCGGGTGGCGTTGACAGCGGCCAGCAACGACGCATCCGGCGAAAACGCCAGCGCCGTGATCGCCCCGCCCGGCATAGTCACCATGAAGGGCAATGGCCTGCCGTCGGAAAGACTCCACACCCTTACCGTATCGTCGGCGGCTGCACTGGCTGCCAGGCGTCCGTCCCTGCTGACCTGCAGCACACGCACCGCCGCGTCGTGACCAACGAAACTCACCTCTTCCGCAGCGGCGGCGAGCGACTCCGTCGAAACGTCCGCCGGCAAGACGTGGACGTGGCCACCCCCGTCGCCGATCACGAGGTTAGCGGCGTCCGGTGTGGTCGCGACCGCCGACTCAGCGGCGGCGGTCCAGACGGCGTGGCTGGTCCCGGTTTCCGCCGCTGCCACCGGCGCGACTTCGCCGGGGACGCGCCAGAGTCGCGCGGCGCCATCGGGCCCGCCCGTCAGCAGTACGCGCTCGTCCGAACTGAACACGAGCAGGTGGCGGGTCCCGGCGGAACCGCCCGAACCCAGCACCGGGCCCACCTGGCGGCCATCTTCCGTGCGGTAGACCTGGTAGCCGCTGCGCGGCCGCCCGACGGCCACGGTCGAACCGGAGGATGAGAACGTCAAGCCCCAGTGACCCTTGCCGCGCTCGTCGAGCATCGGCAAACCCGGCTGCCGCAGGTGCCAGAGCGACGCACCGGATTCTCCGTAGACAACGCCGAGTACGTTACCGCTCGCATCCAGGCTGATTGCACTCGGCTGCAGTGGCAGATCGATCTGCGCGAGCATCTCGCCGCTCTCGAAATCCCAGATACGCACAGCCTGGTCGAAGTCCGCGACGGCAATGCGCGCTCCGGCGGCGTCCAGCGACACCAGTGCGGGCGTGCCGGCAATATCGAGCCGTCCCTGCACATCGCCGGTCTCCAGCGACCACAATTCCAGGCGGGTATCGGCATCGCCGCGGGATTCGACGAACAGGTGCAGACCGTCCCCGGTGAGCCTCGAGCTCAGGCTTCCCGCGCCGACTTTCATGGACTGCAGCCTGTCCCCCGTTGCGGTGGCCCACACATTGACCGTCTCGACGGTGGCGGTGACCAGGCGGCGCGCGCCGTTGTCCAGCCCGATGATCCGCTCGTTCTGGTTGAGGGCCACGGCACGAATCGGCTTGGCAAACGCGAGATCCCATACCCGCGCGCTGTCGCTCTGCAGGGCGCGCGCCACCGCGTAGCGCCCCTCCGGGCCGATCCAGATGTTGTTCGTGTCCCGTTCCGCCGGGTCGGGAATGTGCAGGCCACGCTGGAAGTCCTCGACCAGGCCCTGAGAATTCAGCGTCAGGTTCCAGGCGACCAGGTGCCCGACCACACCGATTTCCTCGTCGCGAATCGACAGGCTCCACGTTCCCGCCATCGATTCACCGATCAGGTCCCGCAGCTGGCTCGCAGGGATGCGGATTTCCTCGTTGCTCGAGGCACGTTCGTAGCCGGTCTCGATTTCCACTGCCCGGCCCGACGGCGCGATGATCTTGATCCGCAGGTCGGACAGGCGCGGGTGACTGATATTGATCGTCATGCCCGCGCGGTTGACCGTGCCGTCACGATCGACTATGACGCGGCGCACCAGTGGCGCAACTTCGAGCGCGGTGATCGTCCATTCCCCGGAGGGCTGCAGTCCTTGCTGCGCCAGGGACCACTGCCGCACCTTCGACCCCTGGGTGGTCGTCAGCAGCTTGTTGCCGGGATCGAAAATCACGCCGGCCGCTTCCGCCGCGGGCAGGCTTGCGATTAGTAGCGGGTAGTCGTCGCCGACGAGCATCGCCGCCCGATGACGCCGCTGCGGCGTGGACAGCACCAGCGACTTGAGCGCGGCGATCAGCGCCCGGTCGCGCTGCTCGAAGCGCGTTGCCGCGTCTACCTGCTGGTCCCAGAACGAAGCTCGCAGTTCATCCGGCAGGCTACCCGGCTCGGGTAGTTCCGCAGCGAGCGTGGCCAACGCTTCGACGACGCTGGCGTCTTCGGCAAGCGCGACTCGCGAGCGCAGGAAGTTGCGGTACAGGTTGTCCGCGGTGCCCCCGTGACCCGGGAAGGAGCGCAGGTTGCGCCATGCTGTCTCCGCCGATTGCAGTTCGGCGCTTCGCGAGGTCAGCGTGCCCGTGTAGACCAGCGGCAGCCACTGCGTGTAGATAAACGGAATCGCAACCACCAGGAACATCGCCGCCAGTGCCGTGAGCGGCGCCCGGAGCCGTGTCGGCAAATTCTCGTTGGCCCAGCGCGCCGTGAAGACCGTCTCGTAGATACGGTTCCGGACGTGAAGGTCACCCTCCTTGTCGACGCTCAACAGCCCGATGGCCATCAGGCGCCGCTGCATCGGTGAACCCATGTCCGTATCGACGGCAACGCCCTTGCGCAGCCGGCCGTAGAGATTCAGCAGTGCTTCACTCTGCTTGCGGTCATGCATAACCTCACGGTGAATATGACTGAGGTGCGGCTCGGTGCGAAGCGCGGCGGCCCCCGTGAACTGCTGACTGACAAGGCGGTCAACGTGTTCGTCGATCTCATCGTCGAACTCCTCGCGTGATATCGCGCGCGCGAGTTTCTGCGTGAGATACGGCTGCCCGCTGGTCCAGTAATAGATACGGTCCAGCACCTGCCTGGACTGCCCGGCCGAAACGTTCAGCTCTGTCGCGAACAGGTTGAGGTCGTCGCGCGAGAAGTCATCGAGCGGGACCGACTGCGTCACGTTGAACGGCGAAAACGCGGGATCGTCGATCAGGCTCGCCGGGTCGCACTCACCGAGCAGCACGAAAGTCAGCCGTGCGAACTCCGGATCCATGGCCCGACCGTTGTGCGCGGAGCGGATGCTGACCAGCAACTCGGTGCCGATCGAATTCTCCCCGACGCACTGCACTTCGTCGACGAAGATCACGATACGTTCCTTGACGAACCGCAACACGATCTCGTTGTAGAACTCGAGCAGGCGCTGGCAATTGCCCAGCACCGACTTTTCCTGCCACCATGCCTGCAGGTCGAAACGAATTCGGAGCTGCCGCAGGATTCGATAAGCGACACTGTAATACCAGCGGCCCGCATCGGTACCTGCGTCGCGCTCGCCGATCTGGCCGAGATCGAGAATGGCGACGTTGAAACCCTTGGCTTCCAGGCGCGCGGCGGTCGCTGCAACCAGGCTGGACTTACCGCTGCGGCACGGCGCGATCACGTGAGCGTAGCGCCCGGCGAGCACCGCATCGAACAACAAGTCGTCGGCGCGCCGCCGCACGTAGCCGGCTCGCACGGCATGCAGAGGCGGCCCGACGCTGAAAAATTCGCCGGTCGAATCTGCGCGCGATCGGTCCTTGCGCGGCTTTTGTCCGTCGGACTTCGTGCTCACCGTGAATCCCGTAGACCCCGTACTGCGCTATTCTCTGCGATTGTCATCACTGCCCACAACCATGATGCGCGAGTCCCGGCTCCTCAAGAAGGACCTGTTCGGCGAAGTTCGGCTCGAAACCGGCGGCGCGCAACGGCAAATAGTCCGGGACAGCGCGTCCGCGGCCCTGCCGCTGCGCTGGCTGGCGAATGCCCTGATGCGCCGCGAAGCGCGAGCGCTGGCCGCCCTCGACGGCCTCGAGGGCATACCGCGGCTGATACGCGCGGACCGCAACCGGCTGGCGCGCGAGTATCTCGACGGCGCACCGCTGCATCGCGCGAGACTCGCGGATCCGGGCTTTTTCAGGGAGGCGCTGCGACTTCTGCGCGGCTTGCACGCTCGCGGCGTCGTTCACAACGATCTCGCCAAGGAACCCAACGTACTCGTCACTGTCCACGGAAGGCCAGCCTTTATCGATTTCCAGATGGCCTGGCATCCACGGCGTCGGGGCCGGCTGTTTCGAATCCTCGGTTACGACGACCTGCGCCACCTGCTTAAACACAAGCGCACCTATTGCGCCGATCGCCTTACGAATCGGCAACGACAGATCCTCGCGACGCCGTCGCTGCCATCGCGGCTGTGGATGCGGCTGGTCAAACCGCCGTACCTGTTCGTGACGCGCCGTCTGCTGGGGTGGGCCGATCGCGAAGGGGCCTCGGATCGCGGCGAGCGGCGATGAATCGCCCGAGAGTTTGGGTATACTCCCGCCTTTCGCGCACTCCCGGTCGATGCGTATGAGCTACTGTCACCGCCACAATCTCGTCGAGCCCGACAGCGCCGATGCCGATCGCCGCTTCGGCATCCGGGTTACGCTGCCCGCAACGGACACGTTCCGAACGGTCGTCGGCGACGACTGGGAGCGCTTCCACTGGTACCGGACCGAGGCCGAACGAGACAGCGCCCATGAGTCCATGGCCCGGCGCCACGGCTATTACCGCAAGACTGACTCGCCCGCCCAGGTGCTCGAAAAGGTCGAACGCTGATCCGGTCGCTACGGCGGCGGCGCCCCGAAGAACAAGTAAAAGTTCGACAGGCCGCCCTCACCGAGGCCGGCCGCAAAGAACATCGGGCCGATATAGCTGTCCATTCCCAGGAACAGGCTACCGTGCAGCTTCGATGAAGCTAACGACATATCGCTTCGATCCTGCCAGACGTTGCCGGTTTCGAGCGACGCGCCCAGGTAGACCGGCGCGTCGAACAGCCCCCCGGGTGACTCGCCAATTCGGCGGTAGTAAAGCAGCTTCGCCACGGCCGCGTGCGGACCGCTGATCGCGCCGCGCTCGTAGCCGGACAGCCGCTGGAAGCCGCCGAGCCGGAACAGGTCCTGCACGGCGCCGGCAAAACTCAGCGTGGTCTGGAAATCGAGGCCGAAGCCGAAGGTGGACTTGCCGCGCGTCTGCACGGTTTCCATCGACAACTCGACGAGGTCATAGCGGTCGTCACCACCGAGCGACGGGTTCGACTGGCGCCACTCGATATCGGCGCGTACGCCATCGCCGGGGAACCATGGCTTGTCCAGCGTATCGAAGCGCAGCCGGGCGCGCAGCCCGCCAACGTCGAAATTAGGGCTCGGCAATCCCGGGTCCCCGATCGTAACCGTAGAATCGCCGCCACCGCGGAACGCGCCCAGACGGAATTCGCCGAAGTTGCCGATCTCGACGCCGGTGTCGACCCCGGCGACGGCCTCGCTGACGCGCAGCCTCGCGATGATGTCTCCGTCGGCGAACAGGTTGAAGTTGTTCTGGTCGATGTCCACGTACGGTGCGACAAACATTCGCGAATTCGAACGCAGCGGCTGGTAAAACTCGGTGAACAGCTGCGGCTCGGTGCCGAGTCTGAGGTCGACGCGCCACTCGCCGCCAGCCCGGTTGACGGCGGGCCGTGTCAGCCTTGCCCGCACATCGAAGTTGGTCGCGCCCTCGAAGTCGTCCTCGAGCGTGAACCCGAAGTTCAGGAAGCTCGGCCCCCACGATTTCGCACGGGCGTCGAAGACGACGCCGGTTCGGCCGTTTTCCTCGACCAGGCGGTAGCTGACCTTTTCGAACACGTCCAGGGCGTGCAGCTGGGCGGCCTCAGCGGCAAGCTGGTCCGCATCGACGGGGTCCCCCGCGGCGACGCCCAGCCGGGATTCGAGGATCGCCGACGACAGCCGACTGTCGTGCTTGACACGCACGAATGCAAGGCGCTCCGGTGGGGCCGGCGGCGCCTCGTGCCGCGCCTGCCACGCAGCGTAAGCGTCCTCGTCCAGCGCGAGTTCGCGCAGTCGTGCCTCTTGTTTTCGCGTCGCCACCGCGCCCGGTTCGATAGCCTGCACGATTTCGCCGAAGTTCGCCGAGCCGAAGGTGCCGAGTTTTGGCCTGACCAGCACGTCGTCCTCGCCGAGCTTCTCGATCTGCCGCAGCGTTTCCTTGCGGATCAGGATCGTCAGCATCTGCTCCGAGATGTTTATTGCCGATTGCAGTTCATCAGGCGCGTACAGCGGGAATTCGACGTCGACGGCGACAACGACGTCGACGCCCATCTCGCGGACGATGTCGACGGGCAGGTTGCCGACGAGCCCGCCGTCGACGAGCAAGTGCCCGTCGACCCTCACGGGCGCGAGCGCCGCCGGCACCGACATGCTCGCGCGGATTGCGCGCGCGAGATCGCCGCTTTCCATTACGTGCATCTCCCCGGTCTCGATGTCCGAGGCGATCGCGCGGAACGGTATCGGCAACTCGTCGAAGTCCTTGATGTGGCTGACCGGCACGGTGAGATTGCGCAGGATCAGGTCGAGCTTCTGGCCCTGCACCAGGCCGAGCGGCAGTTTCGGGCGGCCGCGCTCGAGTCCGATATCCAGGTCGATCGGGTAGTCGCGGGCATCCTGTTTGCGGCGGAACCGCAGGTCACTGCGATCCGGCTCATCGGACATTGCATCGGCCCAATCCATTTCGGCGACCAGTTCCTCGAGCTCGGCAACGCTCATGCCGGCGGCATACAAGCCCCCGACTATCGCTCCCATGCTCGTGCCCGCAATCGCATCGATCGGTACGCGCATGCGCTCGAGTTCGCGCAGCACACCGATGTGTGCCGCGCCGCGCGCACCGCCTCCGCCGAGAACCAGTCCTACTCGCGGTCGGTCGGATGACGTAACATCCGTTGCCCGCCCTGTATCCTCCGCGGCAGCCGCCGTCGATATCGACAGCATCGCGCACAGGATCGACAGGCTCCATTTCGGCATTGGTAGATTCATCGACAGAGACTCTCGTTGTTCGTTCTGATTCAATTGGCCGCCATTATAGTGTTCGCGGGACCAGGCGCCTCGACTGCGGTTGCCGCGGACCAGACCCTGACCGAGATCGTGGTGACCGGGCAGCGCCGTGAGCAACCTGCCCTGGCGCATTCCGGCAACATCGAGCGCCTGGACAGCGATCTCGTCGATGGCGTCCGCCACCAGCACATTCATCAGCTGATGACCCGGGTGGCAGGCGTCTGGATCAGCCGCGGCAGCGGCCAGGAGCACCTGACGGCCATTCGCTCACCGGTGCTGACGGGCGCCGGTTCCTGTGGCGGTTTCCTGTTTCTCGAAGACGGCATTCCGATCAGGCCTGCCGGATTCTGCAACGTCAACCAGATGTTCGAGATCGACACCGAGCAGGCGCACTCGATCGAAGTGATACGCGGGCCGGGCAATGCGCTGTACGGCTCGAACGCGCTTCACGGCATCATCAACGTGCTGATGCCGGCCCAGGGCAGCCGGGCGCCCGCGTACGGACTCGTCGAGGTCGGTGCGAACCGTTTCCTGCGGCTGCAGGCGGAACTCCCTGCGGATCCGCAGTCCCCGCATTTCGCCGGGTTCACGTTCAGCGACGACGGCGGCTTTCGTGACGATTCCGGCTACCGGCAGCTCAAGCTGCACGCCAACACGACGCACGATTTCCTTGGCGGCCGGCTGACGTCGGCGTTCACCGCGACGGACCTGGACCAGGAGACCGCGGGGTTCATTGTCGGCGAGGACGCTTACAAGGATCCTGCGGTGAATCGCAGCAATCCCAACCCGGAGGCCTTCCGCGAGGCGTCGAGCCAGCGGTTGTACGGCATCTGGACGAGAACATCGTCGCGGTACAGCGTCGACGTCCGGCCCTTCCTGCGCCACTCCGACATGGAATTCCTGCAGCATTTCCTGCCCGGCCAGCCGCTCGAGGAGAACAGCCACGTCAGCGCGGGCGTGATGGCTGCCGCCACGCTGGCCGGCGAGCGTCATACGAGCATCGCCGGCGTCGACGTCGAGTGGAGCAAAGTCGCCCTGACCGAGACGCAGTTCGGCCCGGCCGAAGGTTCCGATTTCCTGGTCGAGACACGTCCCGAAGGACTGCACTACGACTTCGAGGTCGGCAGCGCGAGCATCGCCCCGTACCTGCAAAGCGACATCGAACTCGCCGACTCGCTGACGCTCGGCATCGGGCTGCGAGCGGAGTACACGCGTTACGAGTACGACAATCGCATGCTCGACGGTAACACGCGCGACGACGGCACCCCCTGCGGCTTCGGCGGGTGCCTCTTCACGCGGCCTGCCGACCGCAGCGACAGCTTCTTCAATGTCGCGCCGAAAGCGTCATTGAACTACCGCCTGGCGCCGGCCACCTCGCTCTATGCCGTCGCTGCGCGGGGCTTCCGCGCACCGCAGATGACGGAACTGTACCGGTTGCAGAGCGGCCAACAGGTCGCGGACCTCGACTCCGAGCGAATCGACAGCGTGGAGCTGGGACTGCGGCACGACACCGGGGACCTCTCGGTCGACGTTGCGGCCTTCGCCATGCGCAAACGGGGCAGCGTCTTCCGGGACGCACAGGGATTCAACGTAAACGGCGCACGCACGCGCCACGACGGCATCGAAGCCGCGCTCGACTGGCGGTTTGCACCTGCATGGTCGCTCGCGGTCAATGCCACCTATGCCCGCCACCGCTACGATTTCGACACGATCGCCGCGCGCGGGGAAACCTTCGTTGCCGGGCGCGACGTGGATACGGCGCCGCGCTGGATGGGCAGCATGGAGCTCGGCTACGACGCCGGCGGGCGGGCCCGGGCTGCCCTGCAATGGGTGCACATGGGTCGCTATTTCGTCGACGCCGAGAACCGTTTCGACTATCCCGGGCACGACCTGCTCAACCTGCGGGCGGCATTCGACGCCAGCAGGCGGCTCACTGTCTCGGCCCGCCTCAATAACCTCGCCGACACCGATATTGCCGATCGCGCCGACTACGCGTTCGGCGATTACCGCTATTTTCCAGGCCGCGGGCGCGAGCTGTTCGTCGAGTTTCAGTTCCGGTACTAGTCATTTTCCGCAATTCCCTTGGGACTGGCGGGCAAATCGCTCATAATATGCGCCCCGCCGCTTCCCGAGCGGCCCGACAAAACCAGAACAAGCGGAGCAAATTATGGCCGACGCAGCACCGACGGCGCCCGAAGGCGGCGCCAGGATCACCATCGACAGCGGCAAACTGCAGGTCCCGGACAACCCGATCGTGCCTTTCATCGAAGGCGACGGCACCGGGCCGGACATCTGGCGGTCAACGGTACGCGTCCTGGATGCGGCGGTGGACAAGGCCTACGGCGGAAAGCGCAAGATTCACTGGATGGAGGTCTACGCCGGCCAGAAGTCCTTCGACAACTTCGGCAGCTGGCTGCCGGACGAGACCGTTGCTGCCTGCAGGGAGTACCTGGTATCCATCAAGGGCCCGCTGACGACACCGATCGGCGGCGGCATCCGCTCGCTGAACGTGGCACTGCGCCAGCTGCTCGACCTTTACGTCTGCCTGCGCCCGGTGCGCTGGTTCACGGGCGTACCGTCGCCGGTGCGCGATCCCGCCAGCGTCGACATGGTGATCTTCCGGGAGAACACCGAGGACATCTATGCCGGCATCGAATTCGAGCGCGGCTCGGAAGCCAACACGAAGTTCCTGGAGCTCCTGAAAGCGAACTTCCCCGCCGAGTACCAGAAGATCCGTTTCCCGGGCAGCTGCGGCGTCGGCCTGAAGCCGGTGTCGCAGGAAGGCACCGAACGCCTCGTACGCGCGGCACTCGAGTATTGCATCGCGAACGGCAGGAAGAGCCTGACCTTCGTGCACAAGGGCAACATCATGAAGTTCACGGAAGGCGCTTTCCGCAATTGGGGCTACGAGCTGGCCGAACGTGAATTCGCGGATAAGACCTACACCTGGGACCAGTGGGAACGCACCAAGGCCGAGAAAGGCCAGGAAGCCGCGAACGCCGAGCAGGACGCTGCGCTCGCCGCAGGCAAGGTCCTGGTGAAGGACGCGATCGCAGACATCACGCTGCAGCAGGTGCTGACGCGGCCGAAGGAATTCGACGTGATCGCGACGATGAACCTGAACGGCGACTACCTGTCCGACGCGCTTGCGGCGCAGGTCGGCGGTATCGGTATCGCCCCCGGCGGCAACATCAACTACACGACGGGTCACGCCGTATTCGAGGCAACCCACGGCACCGCGCCGAAGTACGCCAACCTCGACGTCGTCAATCCGGGCTCGCTGATCCTGTCCGGCGAAATGATGCTGCGCTACATGGGATGGCTGGAGGCGGCGGACCTGCTGCTCGAGACCATGGACACGACCATCGGCAAGAAGACCGTGACCTACGACTTTGCGCGGCTGATGGAAGGCGCCAAGAAGGTGAAATGCAGCGAGTTCGGCGACGCGCTGATTGCCAACATGTAAGCAACCGGTATGGATGAACCGGCGCACTCGCCCGCCGCGGTCTCCGCGATTGCAGAGCAGCTTGTCGACGCGTTCCTGCGTTACAACGCGGACTTTCGCGAGCTGACGCAGCGCGCGGCGCGCTGTTTCGAGGATCGCGACTGGCAGCAGGGCCGCAAGAACGCCGTCGCACGCATCGAACTGTACGACCAGGCCGTTAACCGCGCGCTGGGGGAACTCGGTTCGACCGTCGAGGCGTCCGAGAGCGGCAAGGCAACCTGGATCGCTGTCAAGGAGCACTACGCCGAGCTCATCAGCAAGTACCCGGACAACGCCTTCTTCAAGACGTTTTTCAGCTCGATCTCGCGGCGCCTGTTCAACACCGTCGGTGTCGATCCGCGGGTCGAGTTCATCGCGGAAGACGTACTCCTCGACGAAAAACCGCTCGACGAAAAGGACGTGCGCATCTACAACAATCGCGGCGCGTTGCGGTTCGTTATCGACCAGGTCCTGTCGGACTTCAGTTTCGGCGTGCCGTATCGCGACCGCGAACGAACCATTCGCTTCGTCGCGGCAGAGATCGAGGCTTACTGCAGGGAAAACAATGTGCAGCAGGATCTCGAGGTCGTCGAGCTACTGGTGCCGGTCTTCTACCGGGCCACCCGCGCATTCATCGTGGGGCGCATCGGCGGCGATGACTGGGTGTCACCGTTGGTCATCGCCTTGCGCAACTCCGATGACGGCATCTTCGTTGACGCCGTCATTCTCTCCGTTAACGACGTGAGCATGTTGTTCGGTTTCACGCGCTCCTACTTCCATGTTGATCTCGAGCACGTGGGCGCGACCGTCGGATTCCTGCAGCGGCTGATGCCGCGCAAGCCGATGGACGAGATCTACACGGTGCTCGGCCGCGCGAAACAGGGCAAGACCGAGCGCTATCGCCTGTTTTTCGAACACCTGCGCAGCTCGCACGACCTTTTCGTGCGGGCCCGCGGCGTCAAGGGCATGGTCATGGAAGTATTCACACTGCCCTCCTTCGACGTGGTATTCAAGATCATCCGGGACCGCTTCGACTATCCGAAAACAGGCAGCCGCGACGACGTCATGGCGAAATACAAGCTGGTGTTCATGCGCGACCGCGCCGGGCGCCTCGTCGACGCACAGGAGTTCCGGCAACTGCGATTCCCGCGCCAGCGCTTCGACGCGGAGCTGCTGCACGACCTGCTGGAGGAATGCGGCTCGACCTGCCGCGTCGAGGGCGACGACCTCGTCGTGGAACACGCCTACATCGAACGCCGCATGATACCGCTGAACCTGTACCTCGAAACCGCGACCGACGAGCAAGCCGCGGCGGCAGCGATCGAGTACGGCCAGGCAATCAAGGACCTCGCGCTCAGTAACATCTTCGCGGGCGACCTGCTGCTGAAGAATTTCGGGGTCTCACGGCACGGGCGCGTGATCTTCTACGACTACGACGAGCTGTGCCTCGTGACCGACTGCAATTTCCGCCGCATGCCCGAGCCGCAGGACGATATCGACGAGATGCGTCCCGGCGCGTGGTTCTACGTGGGGCCGCACGACATCTTCCCCGAGCAGTTCATCGAGTTCCTCGGCTTCCAGCCGCACGCGAAGCAGGCATTCCTGGAGCATCACGCGGACCTGCTGACGCCCGAGTACTGGACGAACCTGAAGCATCGGCACGAGGCGGGCGAGATCTTCGAGGTGCTGCCCTACGTCGTCGACCACCGCACGGAGCATCGCGGCCACACCATCGTACCGATCACCCGCAGCTGAGCTCAGCGAAGCCGCTCGGCGATGCCGTCCAGGGTCTGCGCCAGTCCCGCACGACGCTTCGCGATGATCGCGCTGCCCGATTTGCCGCCGAGTCGATCCGCCAGGCGAGCCAGTTTCCCGGCCAGTTCCCTGTCGCGCTTGCCTGCAGCGAGCCGTTCCCCGGCCTGATCCAGGAACTGTGACAGCCCGACGATGAACTCGATATCCAGCGCGTCATCCCGGGCCAGCTGGTCGAGATAGGCCCGGGCAACGACCGGCTCCGCCGGCCAGGTCACGGGAAACTGCTGTTGCGGGTTGAACGCCTCGCCCTGGTCGGCGACACCGGCTGCAGCGATCTCGTTCGCGGAGAGGTATTCGCTGGGAACCAGTTTCAAGACATCCAGGCCGCGCACGATCTCGGTACCGTAGATGCGGCCCCCGTACCAGTAGGCCGACCAGAAGCCGCCGACGACCATGTCTTCCGCGTCGATCGGGCCGCGGTCGAAGTAGGCGATCTCGAGCGGATTCGCCGAATCGGTGAAATCGACCACGGAGATGCCGCCCTGGTACCAGGCCTGCACGAAGATGTCGCGGCCGGGGACGGGGATGATCGAGCCGTTGTGGGCGACGCAGTTCTCCTGGTCCACCTGCGGCGCCGGCATCTTGAAGTAACCGCGGAACTCGAGCTGGCCATCCACGATATCGTAGATGGCGTCCGCGCCCCAGTTCAGGGGATCGTAGGCGCGGCAACGCGGCCGGCTGCCGCCGCCCCATTCGTCGGTGTAGATGACCTTGGTACCGTCGTTGTTGAAGGTCGCCGAGTGCCAGTACGCGAAGCCCTGGTCGACGACTTCGTCGATACGTTGCGGCTTCCTCGGGTCCGAGATATCGAAGATGATGCCGTTGCCGGAGCAGGCGCCGGCCGCGATATTCAAAGCAGGAAATACGGTGATGTCGTGGCACTGGTCGGTCCGGTACGTCTCCTGCGTGTCGTCACCGTGATCACCGCCGCGCCACAGGCCGGCGAGAACGCCCGTTTCCGGGTCGGCAAACACCGCCGGGCTGTCGACGATGCGCGCCTGCGATGGATCGTCGACCGGTATTTCGATGACGTCGATGCGGAACAGTGCCGTGCGGTCGTCGCCCGGGGACTCGTCGATGCAGCCGGCAAGCTCTTCCTCCTTGCGTACGGACGAGGTACCCGAGTTGTAGACGACGATCTTGCCGTCTTCGCCGGGACCCGACACCACGGAATGGGTGTGAGAACCGCGGCAGGTTTGCACGGCGCCGACCTGGACCGGCCGTGCCAGGTCGCTGATGTCGAAGATACGGATACCGCGGAAGCGCTCGGGACTCGCGTCCTCGTTCACGCCCTGGAGTCCGCAGTCGATCCTGCCGCGCGTTTCCTCGACGGACATGATGAGCAGGTCGCCGACGATCGATACGTCGCCCTGCCCACCCGGGCAGACAATGGAACTCATGAGTGAAGGCACGCCGTCGTCCTGCAGCTTGTAGACGTTGAAGCCGTGATAGCTTCCGGCGACGAGGACGTCGCCGGCAAACGACATGTCGGTATTGGAGAAACTGAGTAGCGGACGGCGCTCGTATTCTTCGTCATCCCCGTCGTCCTCGGCTGCCTCGTCTTCCGGTGCCGGGTCGTCTGCCTGCGGCCGGGTCGGCGGCAGTTCCGCAGGATTGTTCGGATCGAAAAAGCCGGCTGGCCTTTGCAGCGAAACCACGAGTTCCATGTTCGAGATCGCCTGGCCCGCATCGTTCAGGCCGGCCGCCAGCCCGGCGCGTGGATCGGACGACAGGCCGACCAGCAGCACGTTCATGCGTTCGATCTCGGTGCTCTGGCTGTTGGTTACATCGTTCACGAACTCGAACAGCACGGGATCGTAAGCCGCGCCGGGTTGCTTTAGCAGCTCCTCGACCATCGTGACCGCGCCCTCGTGGTGCGTGATCATCAACGTGAGAAACAGGCGGTCGAAATCGGTGCCGTTTGCAGCAGCGAGTTCCGCCATCTGCTCCGGCGTCGCCATGCCTGCCATTTTATGGGTGGTGTGCATCGCGTCGTGCGCCGTCGGCACGGGCACCTGTTCGCCGCGCTCCCGTAACCACCGCTGCATGAATTCGATCTCGTCTTTCTGCGAGCTGTTGATGCGCCCGGCGACATCGATCAGCTCCTGCCGGTTGGTGCGGTCGGCTACCAGCGCGGCCATCTCCAGCGCCTGGTGGTGATGCGGGATCATGTCCTGCATGAAGCGGGCATCGGCCGGTGAATAGCTGCTGTTGGCTATCGCGATAGCCTCGTCGGCGCTCAGTTCGCGAGCCGGTTCCCCGGGCGCGCCGGGCTGGACGATCGGCGAGTCGGCGACTGTGACTGCCGGCATCAGCAGCGTCGCGACCAGCAGGGTCAGGCAATTCACGCGGGTCGAAATTTCAATACTTGCGCTCAACGGCGTAGCTCCTGTGCCATATGCTGTCGTCGCTGCTGGCGGCGGCGACCGATGCCGCAATCTACCAGATTGCGCGGGGACTTTATCCATCATTCGTGCCGCAGCGCCAGCCAGTCGGAGTGCAGGATCGCGTACAGCTCGAGATCTTCGAATCTCTCTCCCTTCAATGCGCCCTGCCGGAGGGTCCCTTCGTGGATCATGCCAATCTTCTGCATGACCCGCCCGGACGCGGGATTCCGGGTGAAGTGTCGGGCGGCAATCCGGTTGAGGGTGAGGTCATCGAAGCCGTATTCGATGAGTCTGCTGGCGGCTTCGGTCGCATAGCCCTTGTTCCAGAAAGGAACGCCGATCCAGTAGCCGAGCTCCGCCTGCCGGGAACTCGCGTCGATCCGGATGCCTATCGTGCCGACCAGGGAATTCGGCGCGCGCAGGGCAATCGCGAACGCGAGGTGCCCCTGGCGGAGCCGCTCGTTGTGGCCACCGATCCAGCTTTCGGCCATGCCGTCTTCGTAAGGGTGCGGGATATTCTGCGTCGTATCGGCGATTGCTTTGTCGCCGGCGAGCCGCAGCACGGCCGCGGCGTCGTCATCCTCGAACGGGCGTAGCACCAGGCGTTTCGTGTGTAGTATGGGCTGGTCCATGGGGCTGCGCGTGCCTTTCTGCCAACTGACGGTCGAGTCCGATCAATGATTCGGCGATTCAGCCGAACGCGTCGAACAGCTTTTCATGCTCCCGCACGATCCGTTCGGTTTCGTCGACCTCGACGTTGCGGCTGCCGTCCCCGAGCTTGAATATTCCACCGAGCAATAAGACGTCACCTCGCGGAAACATGTGCAGGAAGCCGTATTGGCCGAAGGAACCACCGCCGAACGTCATGTAATCGACGGCCGGGTCAGGTGGCAGGAAGACAAGCTGACCCTTGGCCGGTACGAGATCCGGATCATCGAACAGAGTCGCAGCACCCAGACCGGTGCAGTTGAAGATGACGGGCTGCTGGAGTGTCAGTACTTCGGCCCGGTCGGCGAAGTTCCGTGTCACCAACTTCCCACCGGCCAGCTGGAAGTCGGTGGTCAGCTGGCGTAACAAGGTGCCGGGATCGATCTGCATGGTGACCATGCGCTTCGCGTACCAGTTCCCAAACGGATGTTCGCCGGGAGCCAGGATGCCTTGATAGGTAAAGAGGTCATCGTACGTCGGCCGAGCGACATATCCGGGCGGTGCCTCATGAAGTTCATAGGACTCCAGCCAACGAACGCCATACTTGCTGCCGGTTAGGTTTGTATAAGCGTGATGCGATACCCTGGCCGCCCAATCGAGCCGCGCCAGGAACGCGGCATCAACCTTGTCGTTGTCGTGCGTAGAAAACGGACCCCATTCACCCGCAGCGACATTCGATGTCGTGTGTCGATAGACATCGCGGGTGTAGATCGTTACCGACCAGCCCGCATCCTGTAAGAGACGCGCGGTGCAGAGCCCCATGATGCCGCTGCCGAGAACCGCCACCTCGCCGGGCACCCTTTCGGCCGCCTCCCGCACCGCGAGAGCCGATGACCCCCACCCCAGGCTCAAGCCACCGCCTCCGTGGCCGTAGTTGTGGATTACTATCTTGTCGTCGAATTGCTCGCGCTCTACACGAAAGCCCGTCGGCCGATACGGCCGATGGCCGACAATGACGCGTATCACAGCGTCCATCGATACGCGTGGAGCGGCCCACGGCTTACGCGAGTATGGCCGCGGGTACACCGGCTTCACTGCAAGAGATGCCGGTGTGCAGCCGATGGTCGTCAACAGGGCGCCCGCGCCCAGCCCCTTGATGATGCCGCGCCGGCTGCGGCGTTCGATTTCCGTCATTTCCGGGTCCCCTTTTTCGATGACCTCCAGTGCTGCATCGTGCAGAATGTCGTCCGGTACACGGCGCCTGGGCTCGACTTGCCACGACCAATTGCGTTCTTTGAAAGACGCTAGTCCTGGACCCGGTCTATACGATCTGTACACGCAGTTTGGCCCGAATATTCAAGACTGCAGCGTCAAGTCCGAGTATAAATACTTTTCCAAATCAAATGGGTGGCTAGAACGATGAGTATCTTGCCTGCACTCATACTCCTCCCGGTGCTGTCTTTCGCAGGGGATGTACATGGACACGAACTCGGCTGGCTCGTTGGCTGCTGGGTAACACCCGATGGAAGCGCACAGGAAGCGTGGGTTCTCGACAGCGAAGGCGATTTGGTGGGTTTCGGTGTGGCTATTAGTGACAACACCGTCAACTTCTACGAGGTCCTGAGCATCAAGCGAAATGAAGACGGCTCACTCGTCTACACGGCTCACCCCTCGGGGCAAACGTCGACCGCATTCACAGCAAAGACAATCACAGAGAACAGTGTCCTTTTCGTGAACGCCGATCACGACTACCCGCAGGAGATAAGATACAAAGCAGAGTCAGGCCACCTCTATGCGACCATCTCGCTATTGGATGGCGCCAACCCGAATTCTTTCGTCAAGGTCTCTTGTGAGTAGGTTTTTGGGAAACCCGCTCGAAACCAGACGGCGAGTTTGGGTCTGTGACGGCAACAACAGCTCAACCCTGGCGAATAGGTCCTGCTCAGGCTCAGTGGACGCCTTCATTCAGGGCTATTTTGATCAACGGAGGTGCGCCAGGGCCCGAAGAAAGCAGTACAGCGCTGAGTACTAACGCGCAGCGCCAGGACGCGTAAACCAGGAAAGCGTTACCGACACGCTGATTCAGATGTCAGCTCGGTCTCTTGCTCGTTTCATCATCCTGTCACGAAGCAGTGCCAGGGCTTTCCTGCTGTCGTTGTCGAGCTCAGGTGGTATTGCCCTGAATGCTGCCAGCATCGCAATGTCGTTCGCTTCCGCGAGATTGACGTTCAATAGCCGTAGTTCCTGCTCAATTCTGTCTAACGTCTGGCTCGACAAGTCGTTCTCCAAGAGTGCCGCCGGCTGTCACTATAGGGCCTGGACTGAAAAGAAACAGAGACGCAGTGGGCGAATTTTGCTTGCGGCCTCAAATTGACGATCCGCTGACCGGGAAAAATCGAGGCAGACCGTCTTGCCGACTTTGGTCAAGCCACTTGCAGCGAGTCGGCATAGGCCCGAAGCGCCTGCAGTTCGTCGGGGCGGCGGGCGTTCAAATGGCCCCTGAAGGCCTGTTCTGAGCGGCAGCTAGCGGCCAATAGCGGACCTCACTCCGCTAGTACTGGGAGAATAACCAGGTCATACCGTGTCTAAAGGACGCGGGTGGCGCTGACATGTGAGTATGTCCGTCCAGCGTCATGGTTTTTAGCTGCCAGGGATTGTCGTCATTGTTGGACCAATGCTCAATCCACTCGAGAGCCGGGAGGCGGAACCTCGAATCATCTTTCGATCCGCTACCAACGAACAGTTTGGACCGTTCACCGGCTGTTTCTGCCTTTCCATATTTCTGCATGAAAAATGGCAAGTTCCGATGCAGCGCAGGATTACTGGCCACATGTCCCCAAAAGAGATCTGGCTTGGTCAGCGCCGTGTACAAGACGAACTGCCCTCCAATCGACTGTCCGAATATGACTCGTCGGTCGGCGCGGGACCTGTAGGTTCGTTCAATAAACGGCAGCAACTCATCGCTTAAGAAGTTTTGAAACTTGTCGGCTCCTCCCCAGTAATCCCGATCCGACGACTTTGCAGTGTAATCTGTCGCGCGGTAGTTGCCGTCCTCGAACCTGTCGCTTCCGTAGGAAATGCCCACGATGATGGCATCGGGGATCTCCTCTCCGAAGTTCAAATACCGGTAGTAAGCAGACAAGAGAGGAAAAAGCGCGCCTCCATCCAGGAGGTAAATCGTCGGATAATTCTTTCCAGGGCACTGTTCGTACTCATCCGGCAACATGACAAAAATGTGAAAGTGCCGACCCAGGATTTCGGAATCAATCCGCTGATACTCGGTGTCGCCGAGCCCCTGCATGAAACGGGTTTCCACCGCCGATGACGCCGCTGACGCCGCTGACACAGTCAGCAAGAATACAGCCACTAACTGGCCCAGAAATGTCTTCATGTTGAGATTAGTCCCATTTTGTCGCCTATCGTTCTGTTCTTGTTCCGGGTCGACAGAAAAATGTCTGCCTTATAACCAATCGAACTAAACCGTTTTCGCAGCTGGTGCATCTATGTATTGAATCAAAGCTTTAAAGGAAACCGCTATGAAACCGACTCACGCAATTCTGGCGCTGTTTTTCGCCGTATTGGCGCTTCCGATGACGGCTGTAGGACAGGCTGACGAAGCTATCGACGATATTGTCGTTACCGGCCAGAAATCCACGGCCACCTTGCGTCGGGACATGATTGAGGCCGAGGATGACTTCTACGCGATCTACAACAAGTTGAACGACGATAATGAGTATGACGTTCGCTGCCGCTACGAGTCGCCGACGGGCCAGCGGAAGAAGTACCGAGTCTGCCGCCCGATGTTCTTCTCGAAAGCTCGAAACCGCGAGGACCTGACTCGCGGAGTCGATCCGAATACAGATCCCGTTATCGCAGAAAAGTTGGAAAAGTTGCAGGAGAAGATGGAAACGCTGACTGCCGCCAATCCGGAATTGCAGGAAGCGATGGCCAGGTACGATTCCGTGCGAGCCGAATTCGTGGCGCAGAGCGCGGAATGAGCCAGTAAACAGAGAGAAGGAGCGTCTGGCCTAATCAGCCAGTGTCATCTTCCTGGCCACATTCGATGTCGATCTCAAGGAGCGGCAGCAACCGGCCCGGTATGCTGCCCGACTCCCGGGTGCCTGTCTGCTTCGCTCCCGCAGCCCGGTAAAAGTCTGTCGCGTCGGGATCGCCTTGAATGATCAGGCGCGTTGCGGCCCGCTTTGACAGGGTGCACACGGCATGTTCAATCAATGAGCGACCGACGCCGGTGCCGATGCGGGCAGGTTCCACGAACAGAGCGTCCAGTTCCCAAACACGCGCCGATACACGCTTCAGGCTGTAGAACCCGAGGATCGAGTCGCTTTCGACGGCCACGAAGCAAGCATAATCCGGCCTGCCGAACCGGGATCTATCAACAGTCAGTTCCGCACGGCAGGCATCGAGGAATTCCGGTGAATAGCCCCAATGCGCTTTTGAGCGCAGAGCAAGCGCCGACAACAGGCGCGCCTCGCGCGAGCATGCCTCACGAATTACCAGCGAATCCGACATCGATACCCCGACATTGCGAAGCACTAATTGTCGGGTCCGGCGCCACCCACTCGCAGCGAGTCGGCGTAGGCCCGAAGCGCCTGCAGTTCGTCAGTGCGGCGTGTGTCGTCCCAGGCGAATTCCGCTGCGGCAATCTGGGCGATTCGTTCGTAGTGTGTCCGGCCCTGGCCGGCATCGAGGCCGATCATCATGCGGCGGAAGACGATATCGATGAGTGTCTTCGGCAGCTCTTCACGGATCACGTAAACAACCTCCGCCTCCGGCACGCTTGCCGCCTCATCAATGAATCCGGCCAATCCCGGCTGCGTCTTTGCGAGGGCGACAATCCCGGCTGCGCGCCCGCCGTAGATTCGCAGCAGCCGCTCGACGCCGGGCGCGGAAAGGCCGGGATACCCGGCCAGCGCCTCACGCGCCTCATCGACGCCCCCGGCTCCCGGTAACAGGGTGTCGCGCGTGCGGCACTCCGGCAGGCGGCGGCCAAGAACCTTGCCGATCTTGTCGACCGCCTGTTCGGCGAGATTGCGGTACGTCGTCAGCTTGCCGCCGACAATGGAGAGCAGGCCATCTGCAACCCGGCGGTGCGTCTTGATGATGTGCCTGCGGGTTATCGCCGATTCGGGTCCGTGCGTCCGTTGCGGCAGCGGCCGGATGCCCGCGTACGCGTAGTGCACGTCGTCGACCGACAGGTTGGCCGCCGGGAAAACGCGGTTGGTCTCGGCCAGCAGGTAATCCACTTCCGCGCGGCTGGCTCTCACGCTCGACAGGTCACCGTCGTAGCGTATGTCGGTCGTCCCGATCAGGAACAGGTCATTCCACGGCAATACGAAAAAGGGCCGGCCGTCGCTCTCCGCCTCGACGTAGAAGGCGTCCCTGGGCGCACCTTCAAACGGGCTCACGACGATATGGCTGCCCTTGGTACCCCCAATGAGTTCCGGCATCCGCTGTCCCGTCCTGCCGAGCACCGAGTCCACCCACGGCCCGGCTGCGTTGACGACCACACGCGACGCAAACGTGCTCTGCTCGCCCGTCAGCGTGTCCTCGCAGGTCAACGATTCGACCGCGCTGCCGCGAATGCCGATGTTCGTCACTTCGGAGTACGTCATTATCTGCGCGCCTGCCGCGCGCGCCGCGAGCACGTTTTCGAGCACCAGGCGTTCGGCATAGGTCACCTGCGCGTCGTAATAGCACGCGGCACCGCGCAGGCTCTCTTGCCGGAGTCCGGGCTCGCGCACCCGGATCTCCTCCCCGCCCAGCATCTTGTGATGCGGCATGGGCTTGCGCCATGAAAGCAGGTCGTAACCCAGCAGGCCGAGCTTTATCAAGAGCCGCCCGCGTTTGGCGCCGCGGTAGATCGGGATGCAGATACGCAGCGGCTTGACGAGGTGGCTTGCGATACGGCGCAGGTGGCGCCGCTCGTGCAGCGATTCGTAGACGAGCGGGATCTCGCCATACTCGAGATAACGCAGCCCGCCGTGGATCAGGCGGCTCGAGGCCCAGGACGTGCCGTTGCAGACATCGCCCTTGTCGAACAGCACGACCGACAGCCCGCGCAATGCCGCGTCGCGCGCGATGCCGGCGCCGTTTATCCCGGCGCCAATCACCGCGACATCGCAGGTCCGCGGTTCGGCGGTCATCAGGGCCGCGTTTGGCCGCTGCCGCGGACGACGTACTTGTAGCTCGTCAACTGCTCCGCGCCGACCGGCCCGCGCGCATGGATGCGGCCGGTAGCGATGCCGATCTCGGCGCCCATGCCGAATTCGCCGCCATCGGCGAATTGCGTCGAGGCGTTGTGAAGAAGGATGGCGCTGTCCACGTCGCGGAAGAACTGTTCTGCCGCATCATCGTCATCGGTAACGATGCACTCGGTGTGTCCCGAGCCGTATTCGCCGATGTGCCGGATTGCCGCGTCGATGTCGTCGACGACGCGCACGGAGATGATCGCGTCGAGGTACTCGGTGCCCCAGTCGTCTTCGCTCGCTGGCCGCGTGCCCGGATAAACAGCGACAACCTCGCTGTCGCCGCGAATCTCGCAGCCCGCCTCGCTGAGGGCACTGAGAACGCCCGGCAACAGCCTGCCGGCGGCCGCGCGATCGACCAGCAATGTCTCGGCCGCACCGCAGATGCCCGTGCGGCGCATCTTCGCGTTGACCGCGATCTCGGCGGCCATCGCGGCGTCGGCCGCTTCGTGCAGGTAGACGTGGCAGATACCCTCGAGGTGGCCGATCACCGGTACCCGGGCCTCTTCCTGAACGCGGCGGATGAGGTTCTTGCCGCCGCGCGGCACGACTACGTCGACCCATTGCGCCATCGACGACAGCAGGTAGCCGACAGCGGCCCGGTCGGTGGTCGGCACCATCTGCACGCACTCGGCCGGCAAGCCGGCCTTCTGCAGCCCTGTCACCAGGCAAGCATGGATAGCGCGGCTGGAGTGGAAGCTCTCTGAACCACCGCGCAGGATGACGGCATTGCCCGACTTCACGCACAGCCCCGCGGCATCGGCCGTGACGTTGGGCCGGCTTTCGTAAATGATGCCGATGACGCCGAGGGGCACCGCAACGCGCTGTATGGCGAGCCCGTTGGGCCGCTGCCACTCCGCCAGGACGCGCCCCAGCGGATCGGGCAGAGCGGCGATCGCTTCCAGCCCGGCGGCCATCGCCTCGATGCGGTCCTGATCGAGCATAAGGCGGTCCAGCATCGCGGCGCTCAGCTTGCGCTCGCGCGCAGCGCGCATGTCGACGTCGTTGGCGGCGATGATTTCGTCGCTGCGCGATCGCAGCTCCGCCGATGCGGCATGCAGCGCCGCGTTTCGCACCCCACCGCCGGACATCGCCAGCCGCCGCGCGGCCGAACGCGCCCGGCGGCCGAGCGCATCCATTACCTGTGGAATCGAATCAGCCATTGAGCGTTCCGTCTTCACGATCGAATATCACCAGTTCGTCACGGTGCACCATCACCGCACGGCCACGGTAACCGATTACGGACTCGATGTTTTCCGACTGGCAGCCCGCGAGCTGCGACGCCTCGTCGAAGGAATACTCGGCGAGGCCCCTGCCGAGCTCCCGGCCCCGCGAGTCCACCAGCGTCACGACGTCGCCGCGGCGGAAATTTCCGATCACTTCGACGACACCGACCGGCAGCAGGCTCTTGCCGTTGCGCAGCGCCTGCGACGCACCGTCATCCAGCCGCAGCTCGCCACGAACCTCGAGAACACCGGCAAGCCACTGCTTGCGTGCCGCCGCGGGCGTGCCCGGCGCGCGGAACAGGGTGTGCCGCGCGCCCGCAGCGAGCTGGCTGAGCGGCCGCTCCACGACGCCGCTGGTGATGATCGTCGCACAGCCGGCGTGCGTCGCGATGCGCGCGGCCTGCACCTTGGTCGCCATGCCGCCGCTGCCGATGTCCGAGCGGGTCTCCCCCGCCATGCGCTGCATGTCGTCGGTGATGGCCGTGACGAGCGGGATGTGTTCCGCCTGGGGGTCGCCGGCCGGATCGGCGGTGTAGAAACCGTCCACATCGGACAGCAGGATCAATGCGTCGGCCATGACCAGCTGCGCGACGCGTGCGGCGAGGCGGTCGTTATCGCCGTAGCGGATTTCCTCGGTGGCGACCGTGTCGTTCTCGTTGATGACGGGCACGACGCGGCGCTCTATCAGGCGCCCCAGCGTGCCGCGCGCGTTGAGGAAACGGCGGCGGTTCTCCGTGTCCCCGGGCGTCAACAGAACCTGCGCCGTCGTTATCCCGAATTCCTCGAGCGCCTCCTGGTACGCGTGCGCGAGTTGCACCTGGCCCGCCGCGGCGGCCGCCTGCAGGTCCTCCAGCCGCGCGCGACGCTTGTTGATACCGAGTACCGTGCTGCCGATTGCGATCGCACCCGATGAGACGACCAGTACTTCGTGTTTTCGCTCGTGCAGATCCGCGATGTCTTCCACAAGGCCGCCCAGCCACTGCCGGTTGACCCGGCCGTCGCCGCCGATCAGCAGCGACGAGCCGACCTTGACGACGATACGGCGGAATTCATCGACGGCGAACTCGCTCATCGGGTCAGCCGGACAGGCGATGATCCCGGTCGTAGGACGACAGTGTTACCTCGCCCTTGGACACCGCGACGCTGCCGCTGCGTGCGACCGCCGACAACGGGCCGATGTCGGCCGCGCCAACGACGAACTCGTCGACCTCGGAGATGCGCCCGGTCAGCTGCAGCGTGTAGCTCGCGGCATCGTCATCGAGCACTTCTGCGCCGAATTTTTTCGCGAGTTCCGCGGCGCGCGCGACACTTTTCTTGTCGAGCTTCAACTTGACGATGGCCAGTTCGCGTTCAAAGTGCTCGCCGAGGGTCATGTCGTGAATGTTGACGACGTCGACGAGCTTCGCGAGCTGTGCATTCAGCTGCGAAATGGCCGCATCCGAGCCGGACACCACGAGCGTCACGCGGGACACGGTGGCGTCGTTGGTGGGGGCCACGTTCAGGGACTCGATGTTGTAGCCCCTGCTCGAGAACATGCCGGTCATGCGCGTCAGGGCGCCGACTTCGTTCTCTAACAGTACGGAAATCGCGTGTCGCATCGCCTGGTATCCCTCAAAAAAGAATCGTCTGAAACTACATTTGCGCGCCTGCCATGCCAATGGCGCCGCCATACGGCGAGTATTGCAATGCAATAAAAATTAGTAAACACTCGATCGGAATCCGCAAATCAAACAGCGACGGCAGAACGGTGAGCGAACAGGCCAGCGCAGAGCGCACGAGCAGTCATCCCCTGGCAGGAAAAATCATGAGCGGCGCCGATATCGTGGTCCAGGTGCTGGCGGATGAAGGGGTCGACACCATCTTCGGGTACAGCGGCGGCGCGATTCTCCCGACCTACGACGCGGTGTTCCGCTACAACAAGCTGCATGCGGGCAAAGACGGCCGTTCGCCGATGCCGCTGATCGTTCCTGCGAACGAACAGGGCGCGGGGTTCATGGCATCCGGCTACGCCCGCGCCAGCGGCAAGGTCGGCGTCGTCATGGTGACGTCCGGCCCGGGCGCGACCAACACGGTGACCCCGGTACGTGACTGCATGGCCGATTCCGTCCCCGTCGTCGTCATCTGCGGCCAGGTCCCGACGAGCGCCGTCGGCACCGATGCGTTCCAGGAGGCGCCGGTATCCGCGATCATGGGGGCAGTCGCCAAGCACGTATTCCTGGTCACGGACCCGGAGCGGCTCGAAGCCACCGTGCGCAGCGCCTTCGAACTCGCGCGCACCGGGCGGCCGGGGCCGGTCGTCGTCGACATCCCCAAAGACGTGCAGAACTGGCAGGGCGCTTTCATGGGCACAGGCACCCTGCCGTTGCCGGGCTACCGGCGGCGGCTGCTGGCCGTTACCGAGAACCGCCTGGGCGACGAAGCCTGCGAACGATTCTTCACCATGCTGGCCGAGTCCGAACGACCACTGATCTACGCCGGCGGCGGCGTGATCAACGCCAACGCGGCCAAGTCGATGCGGCGGCTGGCGTCGGAGTACGGCATCCCGGTGACCACCACGCTGATGGCGCTCGGAGCCAGCGATACCAAGCACCCGCTCGCGCTGCACATGCTTGGCATGCACGGCATCGCCTCGGCCAACTACGCGGTCGAGGACTGCGACTTCCTGATCGCTGTCGGCGCCCGCTTCGACGATCGCGTGGCGGGCGATCCCGGCCGCTTCGCGCCGAACGCGAAGCACATCGCGCACTTCGATGTGGACATCGCCGAGATCGGCAAGGTCAAGCGGGTCGACTGGCACCACGTCGGCCTGCTGGACCGCGACCTGACAGACATGCTGGCCTACGGCCGGCGCATCGGCTTCAGCAAGGAATTCGACGGCTGGCACGCGGAGATCGCGCACCTCAAGAAAGAGCACTGCCTGAACTACGATCGCGACAGCGAGCTGATTCAGCCGTACGCGGTGATCGAAGAGATCAACAAGCACGCGAAAGGCGAAGCCATCATCTCGACCGGCGTCGGCCAGCACCAGATGTGGGCCGCGCAGTACTTCGACTATCGCGAGCCGCGGCTGTGGCTGACCTCGGGCAGCATGGGCACGATGGGTTTCGGGCTGCCCGCCGCCATCGGCGCCCAGTTCGCGCAGCCGGAGCGCGTCGTAATCGACATCGACGGCGACGGCAGCATGCGCATGAATCTCGGCGAACTCGAGACGGCAACGACCTACAAGCTGCCGATCAAGGTCGTCGTCCTCAACAACTACGGCGACGGCATGGTGCGCCAGTGGCAGAAGCTCTACTACGACAGCCGCATGGCCGCCAGCGACAAGTCGCTGCACAGCAAGGACTTCGTCAAGGCCGCCGAGGCGGACGGCTTCCGGTACGCGAAGAAGCTCGACAGGAAGGAAGACGTCGAAGCCGTTGTCGCCGAGTTCATGGCCTTCGAGGGGCCGGCGTTCCTGGAGGTCATCATCGACCCCGAAGCCGGCGTTTACCCGATGGTGGGGCCCGGGATGTCTTATGACAAGATGATTACCGGCGACTTCATCAAGGGACGCAGCAAGCCGCGGGACGAACACCTGGATCCCAGCGAGATGTTCTGACCCTGCCCGCTTAGTTGCTGAGCTCGACAAGCGCGATACGTAGATTCCCCCATAATGCGCTCCGGTCACACTTGCTAGCCTCAGCGGTCAGGCTTGGAGTCTCTCCATGGCTACACAGACCAATAAGACCCGGACGATCACGGGCTATATCACTGACCTGCTCGAGTATCCGCGCTGGGTTCTCGAACGAGACGTTGATTTCTCGAATTGTCGTTACGGCAGCCATTACAACGCCTTCATCGAGGAATGCGCGGAGTGCCAGTTCGGCAGCGCATGCCACTGGCTGGACCAGCATCGCTCGCGCTCGCTGGACGAGGCGACCGTCGAGCAGCTCGCGGACGCGCTGGAAACGGCCATCGAGTACCTGAGAGCCTCGCACCAGCACAAGAAAAGCTGCTACTGCAAGACCTGCTGCTGGCTGCGCGAGGCCCGGCATTTCACTCGCTCGAACCTGAAGTAGAGAGAACGCACTCCTGCTATCCTGCTGCCTCTGAACACGCAGCGGGAGGGCACCATGGGGGAAATCGCGTTATCTGGCAGTTGCCTGTGCGGCTCGGTCGCCTACGAACTCGAGGGCGACGCGCGGCGCTTCTACCATTGCCACTGCGAACGTTGCCGCAAGGCGAGCGGCAGTGCACATGCCAGCAATATCATCCTGCGCCTGAAGTCCATCACGTGGACCGCCGGCGAGTCCCTGGTCCGCAGCTACAAGCTGCCGGAAGCCGAGCGGTTCACCGCGGTGTTCTGCACCGTCTGCGGCAGCCCGCTGCCGCGGGTCTACGACGGCGGCATCGCCGTCGTGCCGGCCGGCTCGCTCGACCACGAGCCGGGAATCGAGCCACAGGCCAGGATATTCGCGGGCTCGCGGGCGGCCTGGTCCTGCAGCGGCGACGTGCTGCCCTGCCACGATACCTACCCGGAGCAGTCCTGACAGCGGGCTCCACGGCATTCCTGTTCCCGGCGGGCTTCGGGTATTATGTGAACCGGCGCAAGGACAGCCGCCTCTGGCTGAGCGACATTTGGACTGTTGGGAATTCCCTGTGATCGGGCTATGCTGAGAACGCCGCGACGAGACAACCTGAACCGGATAGTCATCCTCAACCCCAAGGGCGGTTGCGGCAAGTCCACGCTCGTGACCAATCTCGCCGCCTGCTTTGCGGCGCGCGGCGCCGCTCCGGCGATCATGGATTTCGACCCGCAGGGCTCGGCGATGGCCTGGCTGACGCGCCGCCCCGGCGACCGGCCCGAGATTCATGGCATCGCGGCATACAAGCGCACGATGCAGGCTACGCGCAGCTGGCAGCTGCGCGTGCCGGAACAGGCCGGCACCGTCCTTATCGACTCCGCCGCCGGCATCAATCACGACGATCTGCGGGAGCTGACGCGCGATTCCTCGTCCATCCTCGTGCCGGTGCTGCCATCCATGATGGACACGCACGCGGCGTCGAGGATCATCGCGGACCTGTTGCTGGTCGCCAAGGTGAACCGCAACGAGCAGAAACTCGCGGTGATCGCCAATCGCACGCGCAAGAACACCAAGAGCCTCGCCAAGCTCATGCGCTTCCTGGACTCGCTCGGTATCCCGATCATCGCGGTACTGCGCGACAGCCAGAACTTCGTGTATGCCGCCGAACACGGCATCGGCGTTCACGAGATGCAGCCGTCGCGTGTCCGCAAGGACGTCGAGCAGATCGAGCGAATCGTGACGTGGCTGGAAGGCTGGCAGCAGCGCCGCCAGCGCGGGCTGGAGTTATCCGGCATGCGCAGGAACCCGTTCTCGGCCGCGGCCTCCGCCCGCTAGCCTCAGTCGGCGGATTCCTGTATCGCCGCGAACTGATCCAGGTCGACGTTACCGCCGCTGATCACGATTGCGGTGGTCTTGTCGGCCGTGTCGAGCTTGCCGCTGAGAACCGCCGCGAGCGACACGGCGCCACCGGGCTCGACGACCATCTTCAGATTCCGGAACGCAAAGCGCATCGCATCGCGCACTTCGCGATCGCTTACCGTCAGGCCGGCATCGAACAGCCGGTTGTGAATCTCGAAGGGCAGTACCCCCGGAGAATCGGCGAGCAGTGAATCGCAGATTGAGCGCGAGCCCGGCGCGACTTTCATTCGTTTGCCGGCGGCTATCGAACGCGCGGTATCGTCAAAGTCCTCCGGCTCGACCGTGCGCACCGAGACCTCCGGCAGCCGCGCCTTCAGCGCCACGGCGCTGCCGGCCGACAACCCGCCGCCGCCGCAGTTGATCAGCACCTGGTCGGGCGGTAAGCGCATCTCCAGCGCCTGTTCGGCAATCTCCAGCCCGACGGTGCCCTGCCCCGCGATGATGTGTTCGTGGTCGTAGGACGGCACCAGCGCGGCACCGCGTTGCGCGGCGATGTCGCGAGCGATCGCCTCGCGGTCTCCGGTGTAGCGGTCGTAGGTAATGACTTCTCCGCCGAGGCGACGGGTGTTGTCCATCTTCGCCCGCGGCGCGTCCTCCGGCATGACGATCGCCGCGTGAATTCCCAGCAGCCGGCCCGCCATCGCGACGCCCTGCGCATGATTCCCCGAGGAAAACGCAACGACTCCGCCGGCAGCCTGCTCTGCCGTCAGCTGGCTCATCAGGTTGTAGGCGCCGCGAACCTTGAAGGAGCCGATGGCCTGCAGGTTCTCGGCCTTCACCAGTACAGGGCCGCCCGCGATGCGATCGAGCTCATCGTTGCGTATCAGCGGCGTACGTATCGCGACATCCGCGAGCCGTGCGGCCGCCGCCTCGATAGCAGTAATGTCGATCATGCAGTGCCGGCAGCGAGGCGGTCGATCTTGGCCGCACAGATGAAGTCGTTGTCGGAGAGACCGTCGATGGCGTGCGTCGTATAGCTGACGATGCATTCGCCGTAGCTGACGGTCAGGACCGGGTGGTGGCCCTCGACGATGGCAATCCAGGCAACGGCATTGGCGAAACCGAGCGTGCGGCTGTAGGCCGGGAAGGAAAAGCGCCGCTCGATCGACTTGCCGTCGTCGCTCAGCGTCCAGTCGGCGTGCAGACCGTTCATCAGCTCCTCCGCCTGCTCCGGCTGCAGCGGCGCAACGCCCCCTTCGCAGGGTTTGCAGTGTTTGTCGGCAAGGTCGGTGCTCATGGCGTAACTATAAAACAAAGGCGGCTTAAGCGCCCGCAGGAGCGCTACTCGAACCGGGGCCTGGTGGGTTATGAGAAAATGGGTCAGCAGCCGTCATTCTGCATCGAAGTGCCCGGGCGACCGGAGTCGGCCAATCAGCGACACTCTGGCCGCACAATGATGCGCGCGCCCTCTAAATCGAACCTAGTGATTCGAGCACTCTTACGTGTGCGTCGATAAGGGCTGCCTCAACATTAACGATAAGCTGAAAATGGCCGATGAAATTACGTGCAAACAGGTTCGCATCATTAATCGCTTCCATGTCGCGTTCCGTGGCTGTTGCGGTCGCCAGTACTTGCAGGTTTGCATCGACAAGGCTGTATCCGGACCGGCGATATACATCCATTAAGGAATACGCTTCGGAAAGTTGAACCATCAGATCAAGATCAACGTAGCCAGCAAGCCCGGTGGTGCGGAGTGTTTCCCATGCTGCATCCGATGTTTGTAATGCCGGCAGGAAATTAGCATCCTGGTCGAGCCCGGAAGGATTCTCGGCAAGACGCTCGGTCAGTGCTACGTTGTTTTCGTGAACAATTTCCAGCAGCCTGAGATTTTGCGCTAACTCGGTTCGCACGATGCCGAGGGCAGCCTGAGTTCGCTCCTCTATTTGCCGGCTTTCTTGCCACTCGGATACTGCCAAGGCCACCAAGACACCAAGCACAATGGAAAATACCTCAAGCGCAACTCGGGCCACGGTCTTGCTACTCATGATTGCGGCCCGCTGCCGGGCGCCCTGGTTTTGATCATTCATTCTTGCACTTGGGTGTTGGTTGCGGAGGTGTCTGCTTCGGATCATTAGCAGACGTCGAGTATATCCCGAAAGCAGTCGCTTGACGGGCCGGTCCAGGTGGTAAAGCAGTCCGTCGGGCTTCTGCTCCTGGTCCCAGATTGCCGCCAACGGCGTACGGGCGACGCGAAGAATTGCCGTTCCTGGCCCGTCACTTTTCAATGGATGACTGAGGCGGATTATTGTTCGATATCGACGACCGGACATTCAGTCGACGCGATACGGTCCTGTACGCCACAACGTTCATTTGTTCGATTCAGCGCAAAAAAGTGCCGGCCCCGGAGGGCCGGCCAGTCAGGGACTTGCGGGGAATGGGGGACCGCAGCGTCTTCTTTACTCGGGGTTGGCGGCGAACGAGGTCACGTCGTCCGTGTACAGCTTCAGGCTCACGCGGCGCTCGAGCGCATAGCTATCGACGCTGGCATCCTGGGCCGGTGACTCGCCATGTGCCGTGGCGGAGATACGGTTCGCATCCACGCCGGCCGCGACGAGCTGGTCGCGAATAAAGTTCACGCGCTGCTCGGAGAGCTGCTGGTTGTAGTCCGCGTCGCCGCGCTCGTCCGCGAAACCGTCGAGCTGCACGTGTATTGCAGGCATCGAGGCCAGCGTCGTGGCGAGCTCGTGCAGCCGGCCACCGGTCGTGTCCGCCAGCACGGCTTCATCAGTGCGGAACAGCAGGTCCATGGCGATACCGGCCTGCAACAGGCTGGCGATCTCCGGGCTCGCGTAGCGCTGCAACCGCTGCAGTTCGGCGCTGAGAGTGTCGAGATTGCGGTCCATCCTGCTCATGTCGCGCTCCAGCTTCACCACCTCGGTCCTTGATGCCGCGAGCTCGGCGGAAAGCGAGTCGATTTCGTCGCTCTTGCGCTGCATGTTGTCGCCGATGCCGGCCCCGATCGCGGCGCCGATGATGAGGCCCACCGGCCCGCCGGCGGCTGCGCCGACAATCGCGCCGGCGCCGACGCCGATTCTTTCCTGCTTGGAGGCGGCCGCCTGAGCGGCCAACGGCACCATCGCAACGAGGCTGAGCACGGTGATTGCTGAAATCGTCTTACGCATTGAAATCTCCTTGGTGTAAATGAGGCCGGCTTCCGGCCATCGACAGGATGATTACAAGGCGAAAAAACGCTGCGCACGGGACCGCCGGATGGAAAACCTGCGATCAAATATGGCGAAAAGTGCGCTTGCTACGGTCAGCGGTCCCAGTGCGTAAGCGCAACGAAGGTGCCGCCGTTGCGCTCGCACAGCACGCGCATTAGCTGCGAGAACTTGTGGGCCGTCGGCGGGATATCGCCGCTGCCGCGGAACAGGAACGGGAAACCTACCGCGTGTATGCGAACCATGCGGTTACCCTCGGCGTCCACGCGATTGACGGTGTCCACCTGCCGCACCACGTTCTCGACCGAACGGCCGCTGAATTCGTCGCCGAATACGTAGATGCTGATCTTCTTCTCGGGCGACCAGTAGGTGCTGATCGCGTAGATGATGCCGTCGACCGGGTTACTGTCGCTGAACGGGCGCCACAGGCGCATCGTGTTCTTGATGGCTTCGCGGCGCCCCGGCGTATCCGGTATCCACTTGCCCGCGTACTGCGAGAACATGTAGTTTCCGTTGTCGTTCATGATCTGCAGGCCCTTGACCTGCGGGTAGACGTCGAGCGTTTCGTTGAGCTTCTGCTGCACCCGGTCCCAGTTGTACTGCTGCATACTTCCCGACGTGTCAATGATGAAGATGATGTACTCGCTGTCCACGGGAATGCCGGCGACCGCGTCGTTGTCGGCGCGTTTGTAATAGGGCTGCAGGCGCCGCATCTCCTCGGTCAGCCGCTGCTTCGCGGATGCGAGCGCGCCTTCGTCGATGGTCGAGTCCGAATCCTCCTGCGACGCTTCGTACTGGCCCTTCACGGTGCTGAGTTCCTGCTGCAGCCGGGCCAACTGGATCTTCGTATCCGATGTCTGCTCGCGCACATCCTTGAGATCGCGGTTCAGTATCGCCGTCTCGCCGCGAATATCGAACAGCTCCTGCTGCAGCAACGCGATCAGGGACTCCAGGTCGTCCTGGGTCTTCTCGATGATCATCGGCTCGTAGATTTTCGACAACACCAGCAGCAGGATGATCGCGCCGAACCCGCAGCAGATGCAGTCGAGGAACGAAAGACTGAAGGCGTCAACGTTGCGGCGTCGCTTGCTCATACGCGCTCCATGCCGCTAGGGCCAGTCACGGCTGACGGCCATGAACGACCCGCCGGTCCCGTAAGCCAGCGTCCAGTAGGCGATGGCGGCATCGTAGTCGCCCTCCATCGGGAACAGCAATATATTGACCGGGATACCGCTGGGCAGCTCCCGGATCGAACGGCCGTGCATGCTCATCCTGTCGCGGCCGGTCACCATGCGGCGGTTGCTGGTCGCCTCCATCATCGTGGGCAGGCCATCGACGAGCAGGATGATGTTGTCGGGACGCGGCGTCAGTTTCGAGGCGATCTCGTACGCGGCGCGCAGGTTGGTACCGTTCTCGGGAATCGTGCGCCGCAGGACCCGGACGGCCTCGTCCAGCTTGGAGCCGTCGTCCGCTTCCAGCCATACGCCGTCACTGCCCTTGATCACGGGCCGGACCTCGTTGTTGAACATGTAGATCTGGAATTTGCTGCCCGGCTTGAATTGCGACGTTAGCCAGTCGACGCTGGCCACCACCTGGCGCCACTTGACGGCGCGCAGCTTGTCCTCGTCCGCCATGTTGCGGCGGCGGATGATGTTGACGATCGTGTCGTCCAGCATGCTCGCCGAGCGATCGACGAGTATCAGCGTACGGTTGCCTCCGAGCTTGAGTCCCGTCAGGTACTGGCGGTCACCCTCGCCCTTGAATTCGCGAATCCGCGCGCCCTGGTTCTCCTCTTCCGCCTTGAGCGCGAGCAGCCGTTTGACTTCCTCTTCGAGCGACTTGATGTCGCTCTGCAGCTTCTCGATGCGCTCGATCTTGGCGAGCGTTTCGTCGTCGTACTCGGCGAGTTCTTCGCGCAGCTCCTTGATCAGCGCGATGATCTGCGCGATCTTGCCTTCCGCCGTCTGCTTTTCTTCCTCCAGCGTCTCGATGGTGTTCTTGGCGAGCACCATGTTCTTGCGGCCATCCAGGATCTCGACCTCGAGGCGCCTGGTTTCGGCCATCAGCTCGGTCGGGTCGTCCTCGGTGGTTTCCTTCACCTGGGCGTTGATGATCATGAAGAACAGGATGACAGCACCGAAACCGCAGCTCATGCAGTCGAGGAACGACATGCTGAACACCTCGAACTGGCGGCGTTTACGAGCCATCGTCGGCCTCCGTCATGATGAGGCGGAACTCGTAGCCGGGACTGCCGACACGGACCAGGTCGCCGACCTGCAGGACCGCGGAGCCGTCGATCTTGTGACCGTTCAGGAACGTGCCGTAGCGGCTGTAGTCCTCCACGACGCACTGGCCGTTCTTGCGCTGGATCGAACAGTGCCGCCGCGATACGCCGGGCATGTCACCGCGCAGGTCGATCCAGCGCTCGCCGGCCACCGGCTGGGAACCCAGTACCACGCTGCGGCCGTCGATCGGGTAGGCCGTGTTCTCGAACAGGAGGTGGGTCGGCTGCCCGGCCGTGATCGGTGCTTCGTCCCTCTGGATCGACACGGGCGACTGGTCCCAGGGCAGCTGCCGGATGAGCGTCACGCCGCCGTCCCCACGCTGCATGTCGCGGCAGCGGGTCAGCAGCCCGCGCGCGGTGGCGCCGGGCTCGAGGAGGAAAACTTCGCCGCCGACGCGCGCTGCCAGCATGTCGGGAAGACCCGGCATGCGTGCGGCACGGTCGCTCAACTGGATCGCGGGCGTTTCCTCGGCACGATAGATGGCGCGCAGCTGGCTTGCAATGCGCTGGTAGACAGGCGCCGCCGCCGAGATCAGGTCGAGCGCTTCCAGCTCGGCTTTGTGCGAGATTCCGCGGTACTCGATCTCTAGCGTCACGCTGTCGTTGCCGGACGCAGCCGTGAGCCAGTCGCCGAGACGATCCAGCAGCAACTGCTCGGTCTCCGCGGTGTGCAGCGGATCGAAACGCGATTGCTTGACGAACGCGTCCGAGATGATGCGGATCCAGCCGTCGTAAAGCGACAGCATGCCGCTGTTCTCGATAATGGCACTGCGATCGAGCTGTACCTGGCCGCTTTGCCGCAGACGCGACAACGTCGCGACATGCAGGCTGAGATCCACGTGCACGGGCACCGCGCCCTGGTATTCCCGGCGCGTCGCCGCAACGGCGGCGTCGACGAGGCCGGCGATCGGCACGTCCAGCTCGTTTGCGATGCCGAGGAACAGCCCGAGGTTCTCGCCCGTCATGTAAGCCGGTACGGCGACGACCAGCCGGTCTCCGGACGAAGCAACCGCCTGCCAGATCTGTTCGAGCTGGCGGCTGACGAGGTCGGCGGCGCTGAGGTGCTGGAAGCGCCGGTCGGGCAGCGCGTCGGTCGTCAGGCCCGACCAGAAGCGGTTCTGGATACGCCGCGGCTTGATGCGCGCGTTTTCGAAGGCTTTCGAACCGGTCGTGAGTTCATCGTCGTCGAGGAGCGCGAAACCGGGTTCCCGGTACAGCAACCGCTCGGCACTGAGTACCGAGATGCCGGCGTCGTTGATATGTGCTGCGAGCAGGGACACGCTTCGCTCCGCGCGCGGGTCAGTCCGCTCTCATGTGGCGAATCAGCTTGTCGTCACAATACGCCTGCGTATCGAACACGAGCCGCTCCTGCAGGAGCTGCAGCTGATACACCAGGAACATGAGGAATATGCTGATCAGGAGCGCGATGAAGGTCGAGTTGAAGGCGACGCCCAGGCTCTGGGTGACGCCGGCGATGTCGCCCTGGACCGCCTTGTCCGCCTGCGCCAGCGCCTCACCGATACCGCGCACCGTGCCGATGAAGCCGATCGACGGAATTGCCCAGGAAATGTAGCGGATCATCGACAGCTCCGATTCGAGCCGCTCCGCTTCGGACTCGCAGATCGTATTGGTGCTGCTCGACACGTCCTGGATGTTGTGTGTCGAATTGAAGCGCCGCAGCGCGTTCAGCAGGGCGCGCGGCAGCAACAACTGTTGCTGGTTGTCCGGAAGCTGTTGCACCTGCCGCGCAAATTCGCGCGTGTCCTCCGGCAATATTCGCATCCCCTCCGCCACGGGAACGAGATCGACGTCGAGCAAGCGGCGCTCGGCGGTGATCTTCACCGCCTTGTAGCCCATGATCGCCAGCGCCCAGAACATCAGGATGAAACAGGCTTCCTGTTCGAAGTCCTTGATGAGCACGGCGACCCGGCGTTCGCGTACGTAGTCCGGGTCCGCGGCGGCCGCGGCGTTCTGCTCTTCGATGATCTGCGCGGCGTTCGGCCGTATGACCGACACGTAGAACGCGTGCACGACGATGATCGCTATGATCAGCGCGAACAGCTGGAACACGAACTCGACGGGGATGTTTTTCTTATTCATAGATCAGCAATGCCAGTGTTGAAATCGGGTCGGGGCACTAGATATCGGTCGGAAACGGGATTGCCTGGTCGGCCGGAATGTCTTCGCTCGGCACGAAATCCTCTTCCTCCGCGTCCATGTAGCTTTCCTCGTCGAGATCGAGGTCATCTGCCTCTTCAGCGGCGTCGGCTTCTTCCGACTCCTGCGACTCGCGAGCCTCGGTGTCATCCTGCGCGGCGCTGTCCTGGGCCCAGGCGCCGGTGCAGGCAAACAGCAGCAGTATGGTCAACAAGTAACGATGCATTATCGATCCTCTGTGCTTACCCGGTTGTTTGACCGCTGCAGGGCGCAATTGTCGCATGAAATTCAATCGGCATTGCGCGCCACGCGGAATCCGACGTCCGGCCGCGCGTCGGTGCCGTAGTCCCGGTACGACAGGCGCAGCTCCGTGGTCGTCGCGTGCCGCCAGCTCGACCCGCGGATCACGTACGACTGTCCGCGCTCGGGACCGAGCGGATCGACCATCGGTTCCGTAACCCCGGGGGCGGGCACCGTGTAGAAGTCGTTAACCCACTCGGCAACGTTGCCCGCACCGTCGAAGATGCCGAGGGCGTTTGCGGGGAACTTGCCGCCCTCCGCGGTCGAAGCGAAGCCGTCGTCGTAGCCGGGGATGATCGTGGGTACGAGATCCGCCGCCGCTTTGTCGGCATAGTTGCCCGCATCACGGCGCGGCGGCCAGTCCTTGCCCCAGGAATACTTGAGCGCGCCACCGCCGCCCTGGTAGCGGATGGCCCAGACCCATTCCGCCTCCGTCGGCAGCCGGTAGCCGTCGGGGAACGGCCGGATGGCGACCCACTTGCCGAACTCTTCTTTGTAAACGGGCGTCAGGCCCTCGCGGGCGCTGAGCCAGTTGCAGTACTGCACGGCATCCGCCCAGGTGACGTTCGCCACCGGGTTGTTGTCGCCGGCCATCGACGGATGGATGTCGGCGCCCGAATCGTGATTGGCCCGGAACTGCGCAAACTCCCGGTTGGTAACTTCTTTTACACCGATCAGGAACGGTTTCGTCAAGCGCACCGGTACGATGACTTCGTTTGCCCGCCTGCCCTGCTCGCTGCGCGACGACCCCAGCGTGAAGGTGCCGGGCTCCACAAGGCGCAGTGTCTGTCCCGCCGCCGTCTGGCGCTCGACCGAAATCGACGCGCGTTCGATCTCTTCCTGCGACCGCAGGCGCGCCGCCAGCGTTTGCGGATAGCCGGGCCGCGGCGTCACCGTGCGCGACCAGGATTCATAGCCGGTCTTGCGCACCTCGATGCGGTGCGGCGCCGAACTCAGCTGCAACGTGGTGCTGCCGGTGCCACGAGCCTGCCCGTCCACGTAAACCGTGGCGTCGGCGGGCTGGACATTCACCGTCAGCGTGCCGGTCCTGGCGGTCAGGTCGACCGTGATCGAATCACTGGCCGCCGCTTCGAGGCGAACCTTGCGGCTGGTAATGCCGTAGCCGGCCTTGGACAGCCCGATCTCGTAATTGATGTCCGGTGCCAGGTCGAGCGTGATCGGCGACTGGCCGCGATAACGGCCGTTGACCGTGACGTTGGCGCCACGCGGAATCGAGTTGACGAGCAACCGGGCGTTCGCGGGTTGCAGCCGGATCAGCGGCAACTCGGCTTCGGTATTGGGCTCCGCGACGACCGTGCCATCCCAGGCGCTGTACCCGTCGTGCACCACGCTGATCTGGTGGGTGCCCTCCATGAGTTCGATGGTCGCGGGAGTTTCACCGACCTGTTCCTCGCCCGCATAGACACGAGCCCCGGCAGGTTCAGAGCTGATCGTAACCTCCGCCCAGCGCGGCACGAGCTGGACACTGAGCTGCTCGTGCAGGCCCAGGCCCGGAACATTGATAACGCCGCTGTAGGGCAGAAATCGCTCGGCACGCACGCTGATGCTGTGCTCGCCGGGCAACAGCTCGATCGGGCCGAACGGGGCGGGCCCAATCTCGCTCTCGTTGATCGCCACAGTGGCTTCGGTCGGCGGGTTCGTGACGACTGTTACGTGCCCGGGCAACTTGCGCATCTCGATGTCGACGATGACATTCTGTTCGTCGCCGATCTCGAAGTTCCGGGTGACGTCGAAATAGCCTTGCTGCGATACCTGCACGGTGTAGCTGCCCTTGCGCAACAGCACGCGGTCACCCAGCGGCAGGCGGAACCAGCCGCCGCTGACGCTGAACGAATCGGGCTCGCCGGGTGTCACCTCGAACTTGACTGACTTGGACGTGAACAGGAGAAACGAGGCGGCAATCAGCAATACCAGGGCGCTGCCAATGATCCAGCGCAGAACTCTGTGATCCGAACTGTCCGCGCTGACCGTGGGCGCTTCGGCCGCGCGCCGGAACGCGGTCGGCGCAATGGTCTCTTCGGCGGGCTGGTCGCCCGCGGTATCCATTTCGGGCGGCCTGGTGACGTAAGCGCTGTCTTCGAGCCGAACCTCCAGCGCCAGCCGCGCTTCGTCGAGGTGCACGCGAATGCGGCTGCCGAAGTAGCTGAGCTCGTCCCCGTTCTGCAGCCGGCGGCTTGCGGACAGCGGCTGGCCATTGATCGCCATCGAGTCGTCGCGCCCTACCGGTTGCACGAAGGGAACGTCGTCGAGGACGTCGAGCATCATCACGGGCGCGGCCCCGGGTCCGGGCAGGCGCAACTCGCAGTCGCTGCCGGTGCCGACGCGAATTGGCAGACGCTCCGTGTCTATGCGCCGTTCGCCTTCGACGTCCCTGATGAATAGGTTCAAACTCAAATTGCTTCCTCGCAGCGAACGACGATCGGCTGCATGTCAATTTCCGGCGCCACGCGAAACTCGAGCCGCACGTCGCGGTACCCGGGGCGTACGCCGACAGCAACGTAGGTACCCGGTCGCAGGCTCAACTGGTGCTGGTCGAAGCTGCCGAGTTTACCAACTTTGTAGATTGAAACTTCCGTGCGGTTGTCGGAAACGAGCGTTACCGTCAGCGGCGTCGCGGCCCGCTTCAGCAACCGCGACAGCTCGTCGCGCCGGTCCGCTAGGCGCGGGCCGATGTCGTCCCTGCGCGTGATGTCGAGCAGCAGACCGGTCGCAGCCTGCATCGTCGAGGGCCGGCTCAGGTTGTCCGGCTCGGCGATATAGCCCTCCAGCTTCTCGTGCAGGGCCTCCATCTGCCGGGTCCTGCCCAGGCCTTCCTGCGCGAACAGGAGTGTGGAGTCGAGTTCGAGGATACGATCGTAGGTGTCGCTCGCATCTTTCCACTCTTCGGCCTGTTCATGCCGCTGCGCCTTCTGTTCCAGCGAACCGATGTCCTGCAGCCGTAACCCCTGGTCGACTTGCAGCAGCCCGTCGGCCGGCTCCGGCGACCCCGGCTTGAGTTTCTCCGCCATGCGAAACGCCGCCCGCGCCGCGAGGTAATCGCCTTCGGCGAGCGCCGTCAGTCCCTCTGTCATGCGCTGGTCGAACTGCATCTGGGTGATCGTGCCACGCACGCGCTCCAGTGCGACCTGCGCCGGCTCCCAGGCCGGATCCAGCTCGGCGGCACGCTCGAAACTCTGCCGGGCTGCCTGCAGCTCGAGTTCCTTCTCATGCGCGAGCCCCTGGTCCATCAGCGACAGCACCGTGTCGAGATTTCGTGCGCGCTGCAGCCCCTCCTGCGCACCCCGGTGGCCGGGGCCGATCGCGGCGGCCAGATCGAACAGGCGCACGGCCTCGACCGGATCGGCGGCTTCGAGTGCCGCTTGCGCCTCCGCATACGTTGCCGCAAAGACCTTGTCGACCTCATCCAGCAACGGTTCGACGATTTCGATCGCCTCGCGGTATTGCCGCGACGCCGTCACATAGTCGCGGGCCAGGTAGGCCTCGTCACCTTCGGCATAAATCGCCTGCGCACGCGCAAATCGCAGGCCGCCCCAGCGCTGCACGGCACGGCTTTCCAGCGTGTCCATCTTGGCCAGCAACTCCCCGAGCACTTCCTCGGTCGCCGCCCGGTCCTGGACGCGCTGGTCGCGGCCGCTCAGGTCCTCGACGTTCTCGCTGAACCCGACTTTCGGCCGCTGCAGCTCGTCGGTGGTCGCCGGTGCCTTCTCCGCCGGCGCTTTGTCCGTCCCGGCGGCCGGTTCGACGGCCGGCTTGTCGACAGCCTTTGGCAGCAGGAACACGACGCCGAGCAGCAGCACGAGCAGCGCAGCCAGGCTGATGCCGAGGGTCCGCGGACTGATGCCGCTCGACGGCGCGCTTGCCGTCGCGGATGGCTGCCGGGGCGCGCGCTTCACCGGCCGAACGGCTTCCCGCGACTCGATGATCTCGTCGCCGGCGCCGCCGGCGGATGCGACGTAACGCTTTGCAGCGGGCGCCGGTGCAAATCCGAGCTCGGCGAGGCGATTCGCGACAGACTCGGCATCCGGTCTTCGCGATGCCTCCTTGTCCAGCATCTGCGCGACCAGCGTCTGCAGCCCCTGCGGAACGGCCGAGCCATCCGCCGCTGTCAGCGGCGGCGGCTCTTGCTCGAGAATGGCGCGTGCCGTGTCCGCCGAACTCCATGGCGATCGCCCGCTCACCAGTTCGTAGACCAGCCCGCCGAGCGCAAAGATGTCGTCCGCGGGCTCGGGCGCCCTGCCCGACAGTTGCTGCGGGCTCGCCGCGATAAGCGAACCGCCGCCCGGGTCTTCGCCGCGCGTCGCAGCGACACCGAAGTCGATAAGGTACGGCGCGCCGTTGTGGTCGAGCAGGATGTTGGCGGCTTTGACGTCCCGGTGCACCACGCCTTTCGCGTGCGCGTAACGCAGCGCGTCCGCGATCAGGGCAAGCGGCGGCAGCGAATCCGACGGCGGCGCACCCGCAAGCACGCCGATATCGGGACCGTCGATGAACTGCAGGCTATAGAACGCGCCGTCGTCTTCGTGAAACTCGAACGCGCGCACGATGTGTGCGTGCATGAGACGTATCGCGAGCTGCCACTCGCGCCGCAGTGCGGCGGCGCTGATGCGATCGTCGACGAGGATCTTGAGTGCGACGGAAGCGCGGGTGATCCGGTCCGTCGCGAGCCAGGTCTCGGCCGCGCCTCCTCTGCCTAAGCGGCGGGCTAAGGTATACCGATTAGCGAGCCGGGTTCCAACGCCCAGGCCTCGCGCCGGTTCTCGATCGCTCATCCAGTCGGTTCAGCCTCGCGAGCCGGTGAGCCGAGATCGATCGGCGTCGGAAACCCGGTCTCTGCCTCGTAGATCTCATGCAGCAAGCGGCGCCAGCTCTCGTACTGCGCGGCGGCCGTACCGGTAAGGCGGCGGGTCTGGCCTTCCACCTCGATAACCATGGGCGCCGCTTCGGACCCGAAAGACTCCGACAGCTCCTTGATTGCCTCGACATGCAGTGTCGCCTCTGAACGCCGCGAGAAGCCGGCGAATATCTGGTCGATACCCTGGGAAATGCCGATGCTCTGCAGGCTGCGCTGCATGCGCCGCGTCGACGAACTCGAGCTGTCCGTTTCCATAGCGATCGATCCGGCAAGCACGACGACACCCATCAGTGTCTGCAGCGTCGCCGAGCGTTTCACCTGCCGGTAATTGATGGCCTCTTCGCGAGAAGTCTTGCGCCAGGCGTTGTAGGGGATCGCTATGCCGTAATAGAAATTCGCGTAGTGCTCGTTGAGCGTGTCCACGACGAGACGGTCGCGTTCCCGGATCTGGCGCAGGCGTGCCACAGCAGGATCGTTCTCGGCCGGCAGGCGCACTATCTGTCTGATGCCGTCCTCATCGGTTGCCAGGTGTTCGCCGAACTGCGCGGGGGACATTTCGCCGAAGAATTGCAGCTCAGATACCTGGCGGATGCGCCGGATGTCCTCCGCGGGCATGCCCGCCACGTAGGCCTGCAGATCGTTCGCGATGTCGTTGAAGACTTTCTGGTACGGATCGAGACGCCGGTCGCGCCGCTCGGAATACGACGACACACCGGTCTGCGCACTGTACTTTTGCGAATACCAGTGACGGCCGCTGGCGTCGTCGACGGATATCTCGAGCTTCACGTACTCGCCGTCCGATTTGTCGATACGGCCACTGATGATCACGTCGGTGAAGGCCTCGCGTGACGGGATCACCCGCACCGCGCCCCAGTGCCCCGTGCCCTGCAACGTCGTTTTCAGGTGGTACGGCAGGTAGCGCGCCTCGGCGCCGCGTATTTCCTCGTAAACCCGGGTATCCGAAGGATCATTGTCCTCCGGCACGCCGTCCTGGAACTCGACGATGCCGATGTCGAGCAACAAGGCCTCGTCAACCGGATCGTCGGCGACGACGAGTTCGGTTTCTTCGGCAGTGACGACTTCGTTGACGGTGCAGCCCTGCAATGCGAACAGGGCCACGGCGATAAGCGCTGATGCTCTCCTCATGGTTCGCTAGCCGTCTCCTCAGATCCCGTTGTACTTGCGATACTCTTCCCACAGGCGCTCGCGCAGCTCCGGGTCCTCTTCGGCCAGAGCCGCCTCGCGCAGCTGCCGCGCAATGATGTCGTCGTCGACCATCACCGGAATATCGTCCGGCGTGCGCTCGCGAACCTCCTCCTCGCTGAGGCCGGCAACCGGCGATTCTCGTTGTGCCTGCGGCTGGTTGGCGACAGTTACGGAACCCGCACCGGTACCGCCCGCGGCCTGCTCACCGAGGCTTATGCCTCCGGCTCCGCCACCGGAGCCGCCATCGCCGCCGAATCCTTCCATGTTACGACCGACCGAGGCGACCTGCCGCTGTTCTTCGCTCAGGACTTCGTCGAAACCGCCGATCGACTCGTCGAGCTCGCGACCCAGTCTTTCGGCGCGCTCGGCATCCGTTTCGCCGGGAAACTGCCCGGCACTGCCCGCGCCGCCCGTGCCGGTACCGCCTGCGGCCCCTCCGTCGGCACCCTCGCCGCCGCCTTCGCCGCCGCCTTGCATCGCAGCCTCGGCGGAATCACTCGCGGCCCCGCCGCCTCCCAGGCATTCACCGGCCTGGCCCATGCCGCCGACACCGCCCGGGAGCGGACCCGTGTTGCCGCAGTCGCCGCCGCTCTCGCCGTCGCCGTCGCCACCGTCCGCACCTTCGCCGGCAGCCCCGTCAGCGCCTTCGCCGCCTGCGCCACCGCTCATACCCGGCACACCGCCGGGCGTCGGGAATTCGATTTGCGGTACGCTGCCCACGCCGCCGCCCTGGCCGCCTGCGCCACCCGCCGCCCCGCCGCTGGGCGAGGCGCCGCCGCCGGACGAACCGCCGCCCTGCGAGCCACCGCCCTGCTGGCCGCCGCCGGGTGAACCGCCACCGCCTTGCTGACCGCCGCCCTGTTGACCGCCGCCCTGCGAGCCGCCGCCGGACGACCCTCCGCCCGAGGAGCCGCCCTGCTGGCCGTCGCTCTGTTCACCACCCGAGGAACCTCCGCCGGAAGAGCCGCCGGACGGCGGTGACGGCATGCCGCCCGATGGCGGCGTGGGGATGCCGCTGCTCGGCGGCTGGATGACCGAGGTCTTGCAACCGGCGATAAACAGCGTCGCAGCGCATACCGCCAGGCCGGTTCTGGCCCAGCGGAACGAAATTCTGGCTGACTGTTTGCAGTTCATTTGCTCGTGCCTCTCGGTGGCGAGTATCGAGGCCCGGCCTGTTGTGTCATGACGACCCGGAACGACCGGTATGCGTTGTTTTGAGCGCCAAACGTGTGCCGGAGTTCCATCGGAATTCCCGCGTGAGCCGGGTCCGCAAACGCGTTTGCGACCTGCACTGACGATAATACGCCACCAGTGGTCAATCAATAGCCCTGGCGAGCGTGTGCCGGTCTCGATAAAGTGGCGGCAAGCTTATGATGATATTGATTTTTCTGCCGTTTGTCGTGCGGATCAGGACTTGCCTTGCGTGCGCCGCCGCGGCGCCGGAGGCTTTCTGTAGAGAATTAGTGACAGATCGTCGGGCTTCGACGGGTCTTTGCCGTTGTTCGACTCCATGCGACTGCGCGCGAGTTTGACGACTTCATCCACGGCAGCCTCCGCGGGCCCCTTGCGAATGTGCTCGATGATCTCGTGCACGTGCACGTTGTCCATCAGCCCGTCGCTGGCAATCAGCACGGTATCCCGCGGCTGCAGCTCGACTGGGGTACCAATGTCGATCTTCATGTCGGTGGTACCGAGGAAGTTCGACACCAGGTGCCGCTCGGCATGGTGCAGCGCTTCGCGTTCATCGAGGAATCCCGCCTCGACCGCGAAACCCGTCGGCGAATGCGCCGTCGTCTGCATCTTGATGCGGCCACGCTGCCCGACGACCAGGGCTTCCGAGTCACCGATCTGGTAGGAACGCGCGAGCCGCCCCTCTATCGTGACCACCGTCATGGTCGTCGCGGAACCGTTCGAGAGCCGCAGCACCGCCTCGTTCGCGGCTTCGATGCCGTCGAGAATCGCCGTGCGCAGGACGACTGTCTCGGACATCGCCACCGAGAGCGCTTCGACGAGCGACGATACGGCGGTCAGCGACGCACGTTTGCCGGCGGGCAGGCCGCCGGCGCCATCTGCGACAACCAGAACCACGGACTCCGGCCCCCAGGGGATTACGGCGACGGTATCCTGGTTCTCGGTGTCCTTGTAGGGCGCGCGCTCGGTAAACGCGACCACCGATCCACCACCGACGCCAGCAGCCTGGCTATCCGGCTTGAATGCGCCATCGAGTACCAGCAAGCCGTCTATCAGGTTCGACACATCGTTACCCGGCTGCGCCCTCAGGCGCGTTTCACCGGCTCCCTGCACCAGGCGCAGAAATTCCAGTATTCGCGTGCAATCCCCCAGCCGCAGGCCTTGCAGCAGTGGCGGGTGCCCGGCAGCTTCCACGGCCGGCGCACCTTGATTCGGCACCACGGGCAGTAGCGCATGAACGGCATCAACTGCCCGCGACACCGCTTGTTGCTGCAACGGGCCGCGTAACGCTTGTCCGGATACTTGCGCGTGGTTTCTTCGACGAATCCGGGCCCGTAGCACCACGGGCAGTAGTCCCAGTCGTTCTTGACGCCGCGCTCGCAGCGCGGGCAGCTCGACGGCATCGACGACTCCGAGCTTCGCGCGGGGTTGTCGAAACCGCACCACGGACACGCCTGCATGCTCTCCGATACCGGCCCCTCGCAATGCCGACACTGGTGCCGCGTGTCGAGAACCTTCTTGTACTGGCGCTGGAACTCGCGCCACTGCATACGCCGCCATGTCGTGCCCGGCTTGCGCTCGCCGCGCGCCCTGGCGCGTTTCTGCCGCCGGGCATGGGTATGTAACTGCTCGAACTCGGACATCATCTGTACAGCGTCACGGTAGCGGTTCGCCGGGTCGAGCTGGATCGCCTTCTTCAGCATCTCGACGAGTTCCGGGCGCACCTTCGCCGCCAGGCGCTCGTGGCCGACCATCGGCCAGTTGAACGGCCATTCCGGCAATTTTCCGGACAGCAGGCGGTACAGCACCAACCCGAGCGAGAACACGTCGGACTGGAACTTCGGCCGGCCCATGGCCTGCTCCGGCGCGATGTAGTCGATGGTGCCGGAGCCCGATGCCTTGAGGGTGCGCAGGCTGATCTTGGCGAACCCGAAGTCGCAGAGCTTCAGCTGGTTGCCCGGAAACAGGATGTAGTTCTCGGGCTTGATGTCGCAATGAATGATCTTGTGCTCGTGCGCGTGGGCCAGGGCCGCGATGGCCTGGCCGGCCAGGTCCAGCGCGCGCGCCGTCGATATGCGGCGCTCGATACGGTCAGCCAGCGACTCCTCGCCCAGCTCCATCGCGATCACGAAGTGGTCGTCGATGTAGCACGCATTGAGCACCGACAGGATATTCGGGTGCTGCAGTTTGGTCGCGACCTGGACCTCGTGCAGAAATTCCTCGTGCCCGGAGTAAGCGTCGGTCTTCGGTATCTTCAGCGCGACGCGCTGCTTCTGGATCGTGTCATAGGCGCGGTAGACGTCGGCGAGCGGGCCGGACGCAATCCGGCCAAGGACCCGGTATTTTCCAATTTTCTGGCGGGCTCGTAACAAGTCGGGTTGCGCTATCGTCTGTGTGCGGCGGTGGCTCAATGCCGGTCCGCAATCATTGGGCCATTACGATGCGCAGTCAAGGCCGACAAGACGGCAACCTGTTATCAAGGGAACGACAGGAATACCGGCGTGGTCTGATCGCTGTGAACGGATCTGCCGCGCGATGTGACTCGTACTACGCAGCCTGATATCTTCACCCGAGATTCCCGCACCGGAAAGCAACAACTGCTTCGCAACGTCGACCTAGTGTAATGGGCAAACCAGGCAACACGGGCATCATGCGCCTGGTCCGCGCGACTCGATTTTCTGCGCAGGGTTTCGCCCATGCCTGGCGCCACGAAGCCGCATTTCGCCAGGAACTGACCGGCGGGCTGGTCATGACGCCGATCGGGCTTTGGCTGGGCACGACAGTCTATGAGCGGCTCCTTCTCATCGGCTGCCTGCTGGTGGTGCTGATCGCCGAGCTGTTGAACTCGGCCCTGGAAGCGGCGATCGACCGGTTCGGTGAAGAACATCACGAACTGTCGGGACGTGCCAAGGATCTCGGGTCGGCCGCCGTTTTCGTCAGCCTGTTCCTCGTCGTGCTGGTCTGGTCCACGGTTGCGTGGCACCGATTCGGCGCCTAGCCAGCGAGCCGCCGATCGACGCTGCAGTTCGAGAGCTACCTGTCGCCGCGCACCCGCGCGACGGCTGCCGACCAGCCGCTAAGAAGCGCGTCGCGTTGATCCACGGACATGCGGGGCTCGAACACAGCGTCGCAACGCCACAGGTGCGACGCCTGCTGCAGGTCTTCAATCATTCCGCACTGTAACGCCGCCAGGTAAGCCGCGCCGAGCACCGTGGACTCCACGTTCGTCGGGCGCTCCACGCGCACGTCGAGGATGTCGGACAGGAACTGCAGGAACCAGTCGTTGGCGACCATGCCGCCGTCGACACGAATCACGCTCGGCGCCATGCCGTCGTCCGCCATTGCATCGAAGAGGTCACGCGTCTGGTAGGCAACCGCCTGCAGCGTCGCGGTCACGATCTGGTCGCGCCCGCTGCCGCGGCTCAGCCCGACGATGGCGCCCCGCGCATCCGGGTCCCAGTACGGTGCGCCAAGCCCGGCGAACGCCGGCACCACGTACACATCGTCGACGATACCGGTGCGCTCGGCCACCTGCTCCGATTCCGGTGCGGACTCGATAATGCGCAATTCATCGCGCAACCACTGCAGCGCCGATCCCGCGACGAACACGCTGCCTTCGAGGCCATAGCTGACCTCGCCGTGGATGCGGCTGGCGATCGTCGTCAGCAGCTGGTTGTGCGACGTCAGCGCCGTGCCGCCGGTATTGGCGATTACGAAACATCCCGTGCCGTAGGTGCTCTTGGTCATGCCGTATTCGAAGCCGGCCTGGCCGATCAGCGCGGCCTGCTGATCGCCGGCGATTCCGCAGACGGGAACGGCAGCGCCGAATTCGTCTTCACTGGTAGTGCCGAAGTCCGCCGCACAGTCCAGCACCTCGGGCAACATCGACCGCGGTATTTCCAGCAGCGCCAGCAGCTCGTCGTCCCAGCGCTGCGTATGGATGTTGAACAACATCGTGCGGGATGCGTTGGTTGCATCGGTGGCGTGCACGGCACCGCCGGTAAGGCGCCACAACAGGAAACTGTCGACCGTGCCGAACGCGAGATGACCGTCATCGGCAAGACGGCGAGCGCCCTCCACGTTGTTCAGGATCCACGCCGCCTTGGTCGCCGAGAAATACGGATCGAGGCGCAGCCCGGTCTTGCCGACGACCGCGTCGTCCGAAATACGGCCGCTCAGTTCACGGCAGAATGTTGCCGTGCGCCTGTCCTGCCAGACAATCGCATTGTAGATACACTCGCCGCTGCGCCGGTCCCATACCAGCGTCGTCTCGCGCTGGTTCGTAATGCCGATGCCGGCAATTTCACGCATCGTGATGCCGGCTTTGCCCAGCGCCTCCTGCATGGTGTTCCCGACCGAGGCCCAGATCTCCTCCGGGTCGTGCTCCACCCAGCCGGACTTCGGGTATATCTGGCGGAATTCCTGCTGCGCGCTCGCGACGACGTTCGCGCGCGCATCGTAGATAACCGTGCGGCTGCTGCTCGTTCCCTGGTCGATCCCCAACAGGTATTGCGTGGTCACGCTCGTGTCACTCCGTCACTGAGTTTTCGGCCGCTATCGTCAGGCGGTGCCCAGTTCCGGGATGTCCCGGAAGAAGCGCAGCGCCTCGGGATTTGCCAGGGCCTCCGTGTTCTTTACTTCCTCGCCGTGCACGACCGTGCGTACCGCGATCTCCACGATCTTGCCGCTCTTGGTGCGCGGTATCTCGGGCACGGCAACGATTTTCGCCGGCACGTGCCGCGGCGTGGTGTTCTCCCTGATCACCCGGCGTATGCGGGCGCGCAAATCGTCGTCGAGTTCGACGCCCTCGCGCAGCACGACGAACAGCAGGACCCTGACATCGTCTTCCCAGTCCTGCCCGATCGCGATGCTCTCGACGACTTCGTCGAGTTTCTCGACCTGCCGGTAAATCTCCGCGGTGCCGATGCGAACCCCACCCGGGTTCAGCACCGCGTCCGAGCGTCCATGAATCACGATGCCGCCGGTACGTCGCAACTCGGCAAAATCGCCGTGCGCCCAGACGCCGGGATATTTCTCGAAATACGCGGCCCTGTATTTCGCGTTGTCCGGATCGTTCCAGAAACCGACGGGCGCGGAAGGAAACGGCTTCGTGCACACGAGTTCGCCGCGTTGCTCCAGGAGCGCATTTCCCTCGTCGTCGAAAAACTCCACCGCCATCCCCAGGCCCCTGCACTGGATCTCGCCGCGGCGCACCGGCAGCGTCGGGTTACCGAGGACGAAGCAGCTGATGATGTCGGTTCCGCCCGCGATCGACGACAGCTGCAGGTCGCTGCCGATCGCGTCGTAGACGAAGTCGAAACTCTCGGGCGCGAGCGGCGAACCGGTCGACAACACGGCACGCAACGCCGGCAAGCCGAACTCCTCGGCCGGCCGCACACCCGCTTTCTGCAGCGCGGAAATGTACTTTGCACTGGTGCCGAACACCGTGAGTTTCTCGCGCTCCGCCATCTTCCAGAGGACGCGGCCATCGTCGTAGAACGGTGAACCGTCGAACAGCACCAGCGTCGCGCCCGTCGCGAGACCGGTCGCAAGCCAGTTCCACATCATCCAGCCGCAGGTCGTGAAGTAGAACAGGCGGTCGTCGGTTCCCGTGTCGCAGTGGAGCACGTGCTCCTTGACGATCTGCAGCAAGGTGCCGCCGTGCCCGTGGACAATGCACTTCGGCACACCGGTGGTTCCCGACGAGTACATGATGAACAGCGGGTGGTCGAACGCGACCGGCTCGAATTCGAGATCGGTACCGGCTACCGAGAAAGCCTCGAGCGTGACGGCATTGGCGATGCCGGACGTGTCGATCGCGCCTTCCGCAAACGGCACCACGACCGTCCGCTCGACGGACGGTATCGCGTCGATAATCCGTGCCACCGTATCAAGGCATTCGAAGCGCTTGCCGTTGTAGAAATAGCCGTTGGCCGTGAACAGCACCTTCGGTTCGATCTGGCCGAAGCGGTCGACTACACCTGTCACGCCGAAGTCCGGCGAACACGACGACCAGATCGCGCCGATACTGCTCGCCGCCAGCATCGCGATAATCGCCTCCGGGCAGTTCGGGAGGTATGCGCCGACTCGATCGCCCTTTTCGATGCCGGCCTGTCTCAGCCCGGCCGCGACGCCAGCGACTGCAGCGCGCAACTCGTCGAAGCTGATTGCTCGCCTCGCACCATCCTCCCCGTAAAAGACCAGCGCGTCACGCCCGCCGCGATGGCGCAGCAGATGCTCGGCGTAGTTCAACTCGCCGCCCTGGAACCAGCCGGCATCCATGATGCTGTCGGGACGCGGGAGGATGGTGGCGGGCGGCTTCGTGAAACGGACGTCGCAGAAATTGCACAGCGCTTGCCAGAAGTCTGCCGAATCTTCGATCGACCACCGGTACAGGGAATCGTAGTCGTCGAACCCCTGCTGTTGCATAAACCGGTACATCGCCGACGATCGGCGTCTTTCGTCACTCGGCTCCCACAAGATCGGGTTATCGCCCATGGCTGTCGTCTTTTGATTTGCCGGGCGTGTCAGTATGCACATAACATCAACGCTGTCCATGACGAATGGGGATCACGGTGGCCGAATCCATTCCGCCAATGATGCAGGCGATCTCCATCGCGCAACCCGGCGGACCATCGGTGTTGCGCGAGATCGATGTCCCGGTCCCGCGACCCTCGCCCTCCGAGGTTCTGATCCGTGTCGCTGCAGCCGGCGTGAACCGCCCGGATGTGCTGCAGCGTCTCGGCAGGTATCCGGTCCCGCCAGGCGCCAGTCCGTTGCCCGGCCTCGAGGTTTCCGGCACCGTCGTGGCCACCGGCAGCGAAGCAGGGCGCTGGAAGGCAGGCGATGCGGTGATGGCCCTGACGCACGGCGGCGGCTACGCGGAATTCTGCGTGGCCGATGGCGGCCACTGTCTGCCGATTCCCTCCGGTCTGTCGTTTGTCGAGGCGGCGGCGATCCCGGAGACCTTCTTCACGGTCTGGTACAACGTGTTTACGCGCTGCCGGCTACGTGACGGTGAGACCTTCATGGTGCACGGCGGCTCGAGCGGCATTGGCACGACCGCCATCCAGCTTGCCAAGGCCCACGGCTGCGTCGTACTGACGACAGCAGGCAGCGACGCGAAATGCCGCTTTTGCGAGGAGCTGGGAGCGGACCGGGCGTTCAATTACGTCAGCGAGGACTGGCAGGCCGGCGTCAAGGAGGCGACCGGGGGACGCGGCGTCGACGTGCTGCTGGACATGGTCGCCGGGCCCTATACGCAGAAGAACCTGGAGTCCATGGCACGGGACGGCCGCTGTTCCATCATCGCGTTCCTAAAGGGATCGAAAGCAGAACTGGACCTGCGCGTCGTACTCGCGAAGCGCCTGACGATCACCGGATCGACGCTACGGCCACAGACGGTGGCGGAAAAGGCACGGATCGCGGCCGACATCGAACGCAATGTACTGCCCCTGCTTGAATCCGGCCGCGCCAGGCCCATTATTCACGAGACGTTTTCCCTGCACGCTGCCGCGGCGGCGCACGAATTGATGGAGAGCAGCCGCCACATGGGCAAGATCGTACTCGTTACGCGGGAGGCCGCAGCGCATGACTAGCGCATGGACGGGCCTGATCGCCGTGCTGCTAATCGCCGCGGGCTTCTTCATCTACTACCGCAAGCACGGCGCCAGACCGGTGCCGGAACAGTTGCGCCCCGGGCAGCCGCTGCCGGATTTCGCGGCGCGCGACGAAGCCGGCAACCCACTGCACACGCGGGACCTGCTGGGAACCCCGGTCGTCATGATCTTCGTGCGCGGCAACTGGTGCCCGTTCTGCAGCCGCCAGGTGAAGAACCTGACCGGTTACTACAAGGACATCGTTGATCTCGGCGCGAAGCTGATCCTCGTCACGCCCAAACCACTGGAAACGACGCAGCGCGTTGCCCAATTCTTCGACGTGGAGTTCGAATTCTGGCTCGACGAATCGCTCGCAGCGACCCGCGAGCTCGGACTGCTACTGGAGTCCGCCGTCCCGAAAGACTATTACCCGGAATACGGCAGCGACACGATCTGGCCGACGTCGCTGGTCATCGACGCCGAAGGTGTCATTCGCTATGTCGAACTATCGAAGCACATCATCGACAGGCCGAACCCGAAGACACTGCTGCGAGAACTGCAGAAGGCGATCGACGCCTGAGACGTCTCAGGCAGCATCCGCGATGATCTTGCGCGCCTGGCGGTCGGCGATGACATTCGTCGGCTCGCCCGTGCGCTCGGCTTCGTCGAATATCGCGGACAGGCGCGGACCGATCCTGGCGACGAGGTCCATCACACCCGCGTCGTCCACGTCACCGAAATACTCGCAAGCAACATTGATGATGCCGCCGGCGTTGATCACGTAGTCGGGCGCGTAAAGAATGCCGGCGTCCGCGAGGCGCTGGCCGTCCCCCTGGCTGCGCAGCTGGTTATTTGCGCCACCGGCGACGATTCGAGCCTTGATCCCCGGAATCGACTCTTCGTGGAGAATGGCACCCAGCGCACAGGGTGCGAGGACGTCGGCGTCCACAAAGAGAATCTTCGCATCGGGCACGCGCTCGGCGCCGAACTCTGCGCATACGCGGTCTACCCGGGCCTCGTCGAGGTCCGCCACCAGCAAGGCTGCGCCGGCAGCATGCAGCAGCTTGCACAGCTCATAGCCAACATGCCCGACGCCCTGCACGGCAACACGGACACCATCCAGGTCATCGCGGACGAGCCTGGCCTTCGCCGCCGCCAGGATGCCACGATAGATGCCGTACGCCGTCTTCGGCGAGGGATCGCCGCCCGCCTTGCCCGACTGCAGCGTCAGGCCCGACACGTAACGCGTCTTGCGCGCAACGATATCCATGATGTCCACGCTCATGCCGACGTCTTCGGCCGTGATGTAGTCACCACCGAGTGACTCCACGAATTCACCGAAACGTTCGTAGAGCGCGTCGCTGCCTTCGAAGTCCGGCGTCTTCATGATCACGGCCTTGCCGCCGCCGAACTTCAGTCCCGCCATCGCGTTTTTGTAGCTCATGCCCTGTGACAGCCGCAGCACGTCGTAAAGCGCCTCGTCGTCACTCGCATAAGTCCAGAGCCGCGTGCCGCCTGCGGCCGGCCCGAGGGCCGTCGAGTGAATCGCGATGATCGCGCACAGGCCGGTCGCCTCGTCACGGCAAAACAACACGCGTTCGTGGTCGTCGAACGCCGGGTTACTGAAGACAGTCATCGCTGGATTCCCCTAAAACGGCACATCGACCGCTTTGCACAGAAACTTCATGAATGGCGCCGCCGCAGCAAAGGACGTTTCCACCTTGCGCTGGAACTGCGGGTTTAGGCTGTCCTCGACATCGAGGTCCCTGACCGCGATGAAGCTCGTGCGCTTGATGTCGTCGATCAGTTCGTGATCCTTGTCGAAGCCCCGCGGCGCACGGCTCAACGACTCCCCGCCGAGTTCGAAGTGGCGGCGGAACTTCGGGTCTTGCAGGGCACCGCCCCACTCCGACGGTTTGGCGACGATTCTGTCCCGGATCGCACGCAGCGAATCCGCGTCCGGGCGCCACATGCCGACGCCCACGAAGACCCGGTCAGGATCGATGTGCACGTAGTAACCCGGAGAATGCACGTCTTTCGCCCGCTGATGACGAAACTGGATGCCGATATTGGTTTTATACGGCAGCTTGTTGTGCGAAAAACGCGTATCGCGGTAAACGCGCATCAGCGAACCGCCGACACGTTGCGGGACCGCCGTGAAATTCGGCGCGATCGCTGCAAGCGGATCCTGCATCGACTGGATGAACCGCAGCGCCACGTCGAGTACCTGCTCGTCGTAGCGGGACTTGTTCTCCTTGAACCACTCGCGATTGTTGTTTTCCGCAAGCTGCTCGAGAAACTCGATCGACGCTTTCTCGAAACCGACGTAACGCGGCGCGCCCACTAGCCGGCATCCTTCTCGACCGTGATTGCGAGCTTCTCGCCGTCAACGAGCACCTGTTCACCTTCGATCGCGAACTGATCCGTCGTGGCCCAGGCCAGAACAGTCGTCTCCGGCAGGCGCACGGTGAGCACGTTTTCGGAATAGAACGCGGCGGGCGCCACGCTGGCGGGACTGCTCTCGAGCTCATAGCGGAATTCGCGCCCGCCGGGAAAGCCGGTGCGCGAGGACACGACGCCTTGCTTCCGCAGGGTTTCGATTTCGTCCTGCGTCAGCCGCAGTCCCACGGAATTGTCACGAATTCTGAGTTTCACTATTGTTAACGATTGTCCGCCGAACCCGATTAAAGCATGAATCACGGGGACCGGTAAGTCCGCCCGGCAGGAGCCGCACTTGATCACAGACCCCTGGTTTTACGCGGCCGCCGTGCCGGCGGTGCTGCTGTTTGGCATCGCAAAAGGCGGCTTCGGCGGCGGGCTCGGCGTGCTCGCCGTGCCGCTGATGGCGCTGGTCGTCTCGCCGCTGCAGGCTGCCGCCGTCCTGCTGCCGATCCTGTGCGTCATGGACCTCGTCGGGCTGTGGGCTTACCGTGGCAGGTGGATCTGGCCGGAACTGCGGCTGCTGATCCCGGCCTCGATGGTCGGCATCGCCATCGGCGCGCTGCTGTTCGGCTTCATGAGTGCGGCATCCGTCAGGATCATCGTCGGTATCGTCGCAATCGTCTTCACGCTGCACTACGCCTACTCGACCCGCCGCAGGCCAGACGCGGCGCTGCCGCATTTCCCGCCGTCCGCCGGTATCGCCGCGGCAGCGGCGGGTGGCTTCACTAGCTTCATCGCGCATTCCGGCGGACCGCCGATCAGCATGTACCTTCTGCGGCGCCCGCTCGATCGCACGGACTTCGTCGCGACCACGGTATTGCTGTTCGCGGCCATCAACTACGTCAAGCTGCTGCCGTACGGATGGCTGGGGCAGCTATCCGCGGAGAACCTGCTGACATCGCTCGCGCTTGCGCCGCTCGCACCGATCGGCGTCTACACGGGCGTTTGGCTGCACCGGCGAGTCTCGGACAGCTTCTTCTTCCGCCTCATGTACGTGCTGCTGTTTGTCGTCGGCTGCAAGCTGCTCTACGACGGTGTTGCCGCAGGCACTTGAGACGATAACAGGCACCACGAGCAGCCGCCGACGCCACAACGTGGCGGCCTCATGAAGTTTCGCGCAACGGTGTTGTCGGTAACTCGCAGGGCGGACCGACAATGCATCGCCTATTCGGGGATGACGTTTTCCGCCTGCGGCCCTTTCTGGCCCTGGGTTACTTCCATCGTAACCTTCTGGCCTTCCTTCAGGGTCCTGAATCCTTCTGAAACGATGGCGCTGTGGTGAACGAATACGTCCTTGCCGTCTTCGCGCTCGATGAATCCGAATCCCTTATCGTCGTTGAACCATTTGACGGTTCCAGAAACTCTATCTTCTGACATAGCTACCTCAATACAACCCGACTGCCCGCTCGGCACGACATCGCCGCAACGCCACAGAATTCACATCGTAACCGCAAATCCCGCCGAGTATCCAAAATTGCGAACGGCAGTATGCGGTCCAAATATTGCAGAAATAGTAAAACCTTTTTTTTAGGGGAATTTTTGGCCGCGTTGCGCAGCGCAGCAGGCAGGCGGCGGCGGCCGAACGGGCAGCAAATCGCGCGAATCGCGCGCCGTCAGCCGCGATGCCGGACGTGACTGCGGCCGAGAGCGCGCACCGAGTCGCAGCCCGTCAGCGCCATCGTGCGTTCCGTTTCGGCACGCAGCAGGGTCAGCGCGCGTTCGACGCCGGCCTGGCCGCCGGCGGCCAGCGCATACAGGTAGCCGCGGCCGATGCTGCAGGCATTGGCACCCAGCGCCAGCGCCTTGACCACGTGGTTGCCGCGGCGGATGCCGCCGTCGCAGATGATCTCCAGCCGGTCGCGCAGCGCATCGGCCACCGCGGCAATGCAGTCGACGGGCGCCGGCGCCGATTCGAGCTGGCGGCCGCCGTGGTTCGACAACATGACGGCCGTGGCGCCCGACTCGGCAGCCTTGCGGCAGTCTTCGACGGTCTGCACGCCCTTGATGGCAAGTGCGCCGGGCCAGCGCGACGCGAGCCACTCGACGTCCTTCCAGGTCAGCGAGCGCTCCAGCTGCTCGTCGATGTACTTGCGGATGCCGCCCTTCCAGTCCCGCGCCGCCTCACTGCCGCTGGTGATGTTGACCATCTCCAGGTCCTTGCGGACCAGCGCCCGGTACAGCCATCCCGGGTGGCTCGCAAAACTCGCAACCTGCAGCACGCGCGAACGCGGCGGCGCGCCGAAGCCATGCACGAAGTCGCGCTCCCGATTACCCGCGACCGGCGTGTCGACCGTGAGCTGCAGCGCGATATAGCCGGCCGCCTTGCAGCGCTCGAGCCAGTCCTCGGTCAGGCCGCGATCCTTGAACACATAGAGCTGAAACGCCTTCGGTGCTGTCGTCGCAGCCGCGACGTCCTCGATCGTCGCCGTGCTGAGTGTTGACAGGCTGTAGACCGTGCCGGTCTTTTCGGCCGCGCGCGCCACGGCCGCCTCGCCGGCACCGTGGAACAGCTTCGACGCGCCGGTCGGCGCAATCATCACGGGCCACGCGACCTCCTGCCCGAAAATCGTGGAGCGCAAATCGATGTTGCTGACATCGGAAAGCTGCGAGGGCAGCAGTTCGTAATCCGCGAACGCCTGCGTATTCCGGTTGAGTGCAATCTCGTCGTCGGCGCCGCCGTCGAGGTAATGAAACACGGGCGCCGGCAGCCGGCGTCGCGCGATTCGCCGAAAATCCATGAGGTTGTTGCAGTGCCGGATTCTCACGTGGCGAGAATAGCATGCGGTTCGACAAAGCCCGCGCCGCTGCTGCTATCATTGCGCGCCCTGCCCGACATGGAATTCCGAGTACGTCAATGAACGAACTGCCCGACAAGCGATCGCGGGACAGAGCGGTCGCGACCTGGTTGCTGCTGTGCTGCGGACTGGTGTTCGCGATGGTGATCCTCGGCGGCGTCACCCGCCTGAGCGGTTCCGGCCTGTCGATGGCCGAATGGCGGCCGATCATGGGCACATTGCCACCGCTGTCCGAAGCCGAATGGCAGCGTGTGTTCGAAATCTACCAGCAGACCCCGGAGTTCCAGAAGGTCAACTCGCACATGGACGTGCACGGCTTCAAGGGCATCTTCTGGCTCGAGTACCTGCACCGCCTGCTCGGCCGCCTGCTCGGTCTCGTGTTCCTGCTGCCGCTCGTGTACTTCGTCGCGCGCAAGTACATTGCGTTGCGACAGCTGCCGTGGTACCTGCTGATGTTCGGCCTCGGCGGCCTGCAGGCCGTGATCGGCAAGATCATGGTGGCGAGCGGCCAGGTCGACGCACCGCAAGTCAGCCATTACAAGCTGACGGCCCATTTATCCGCCGCGTTCCTGGTGTTCGCGCTGATGTTCTGGCGCGCCCAGACCCTCCTGCAGGGCCTTCCCGGCGGCCGGCCGCACCGCTGGTATCCACGGACGCTGGCGCTCACCGTATTGATCGCCGTCACCATCGTCTCGGGCGGATTCGTGGCCGGCCTCGATGCCGGGCTGATTTACAACACCTTCCCGAAGATGGGCGACTACTGGATTCCGCCCGGACTGATGGCGCTCGAACCCGCCTGGCGGAACCTCTTCGACAACCTGACGACGGTACAGTTCGATCATCGCCTGCTCGCAATCACGACGTTCACGCTGGTCGTCATCTACTGGTTCCGTGCCAGGAGTGCCGGCTTCCCGGTAGCGGCGGGTCGCGGCGCAAACGCACTGCTGGCCTTCGCGGCCCTGCAGGTCGTGCTCGGCATCCTGACCGTCGTACTGGCGGTTCCCACGGCCCTGGCCGTCAGCCACCAGGGTAACGCGCTGCTGCTGCTTACCGCCGCCCTGTACCTTTCACACGCCCTGAGGCGCGGCTGACCGCTGCGTCATAGGTGCAAATACCCATATAATCGACTTTCTGCATCCGCCACTATCGCGCCATGAAAAACGTACCTGCAGCAAATTCCGCACCGCCCGCGATCTGTTTCGACGAGGAACTGATCAAGCGCTACGATGGCCGGGGCCCCCGCTACACCTCCTACCCGACCGCGCTGCAGTTCAGCGAGCGCCTCGGCGAGCGCGAGTACCGCGCCAACGCCCTCGGCAGCAACGCGGGCGGGGCGCCGCTGTCGCTCTACGTGCACATCCCGTTCTGTCACTCGCTCTGCTACTACTGCGGCTGCAACAAGATCGTTACCCGCAACCAGGCGCGCGTCGATCGCTACATGGAGATGCTGCACAAGGAGATCCTGATGCAGTCGGAGCTCTTCGACCGCAGCCGGCGGACGGAGCAGCTGCATTTCGGCGGCGGCACGCCCACGTACCTCGACAACGACCAGATGGACGCGCTGATGGCCGCGCTGCGCAGTGCGTTCAACTTCGACGACAGCGACGCGCGGGAATTTTCGATCGAGGTCGACCCGAGGACGGTCGACGCCGACGGCATCCGGTACCTGACCGACCTTGGCTTCAACCGCCTGAGCCTCGGCATCCAGGATTTCGATCCGACGGTACAGGAAGCGGTGAACCGCATGCAGTCCTATGAGGAGGTCACGAGCCTCGTGAAGGCGGCGCGCGCCGCGAACTTCAAGTCGATCTCATTCGACCTCATCTACGGCCTGCCCCACCAGAACGTATCGAGTTTCGATGCCACGCTCGACCGCGTCATCGGGCTGCGTCCCGACCGGCTCGCCGTCTACAACTACGCGCACCTTCCGGACCGGTTCAAGGGCCAGCGCATGATCAATGCCGATGACATTCCTGAGCCCTCGACCAAGCTCGATATCCTGCACCACACAATCGACCGGCTCGCCGAGTGCGGCTATGTCTACATCGGCATGGACCATTTCGCCCTGCCCGAGGACGAACTGGTGCAGGCGCGCGGCGATGGCACGCTGCAACGAAATTTCCAGGGCTACTCGACGCATGGCGGCTGCGACCTCATCGGTCTCGGCGTAAGCTCGATCTCCAGCATCGGCAATGTTTACGCGCAGAATGCCGTGACGACGATGGAATACGAAACGCTCATCGAAGACGGTCACCTGCCTGTCAAGAAAGGCGTCGCCGTGGACGATGACGACCTGCTGCGCGCCGAAGTGATCCAGGCACTGATGTGCTACGACCGTCTCGACTTCGACGCCTTCGATGCCAGCCACGGCATCGAGTTCCGCGACTACTTCAAGTCCGAGATCGGGCGCCTGCAGCCCCTCGCGAGTGACGAGCTGATCGAGGTCGATGCGGACGGCATCAGCATCACCGCGAAAGGCAGGTTGCTCCTGCGCTGCATCGCGATGGTTTTCGACCGCCACCTGAACGAAATCGACACCGACAAGCGCTTCTCGCGCGCCATCTGAGCGGGCATCGCCAATTGTAGGAGCGGTTCTCGAACCGCGATCGCGGGCCCAGGCCCGCTCCTAAAGGCGCAATCGTTTCGCGAGCCCAGCCCCGCTCCGACAACAACGCTCCCCGGTCAGCTAACCTCGGTGAGCCAGCCGTGCGTGTCCGGCGCCTCGCCGTACTGGATCGACTGCAGCGCCTTGCGCAGCTTCCCGGCGTTGGGACCCGCGGCGCCGTCGCGAACGGCAATTTCCTTGCCCTGGTAGACCAGCGTGCCCACCGGCGTCAGCGTTGCCGCGGTGCCCGATAGCACGGCCTCGTACGTGGCGACCCATTCGAGCAGTTCCGCCACGGTGAAGTCCCGTTCGCTGACCCGGTAGCCGAGATCCCTTGCCAGCGTGAGTATCGAGGCGCGGGTCATGCCGTGCAGGAACGAGGAGTCCAGCGGCTTGGTGATGATTTCTTCGTCGCTCAGCAAGAGGAAATTTGCGGCGCCGGTTTCCTGCACGTCGCCGCCGGGACAAAATAGCACCTGGTCGACGCCGTACTTTGCCTTCGCATCCAGCGTCGGGCCGAGCGCCGCCGCGTAGTTGCCGCCGGTCTTCGTGCTGCCCAGCTGCTCGGTGGAGCGCGCAATGGTGTCGGCGACCAGCAGCTTCAACGGCCTGACGCCGCCGGCGAAATAATCGCCGACCGGCGACGCCAGTACGAACAGGGTCGCCTGGGTCGACGGTGCGGCCGCCGCGCCGATGTTGGGCAGGGTACCGATCAGCGTCGGCCGCAGGTAAAGCGAACTCGGCGGTTCCGGAATGTCGTCGAGCTGCTCCCTCACGAGGTCCTCGACCATGCCAGCCAGGAGTTCAGCGTCCGGTATGGGCAGGTGCAGCGACTTCGCGCTGCGCTGCATGCGTGCGACGTGGTCGTGCAGCCGGAATATATGCGCCTTGCCGTCCTGCCAGCGATAGGCTTTGAAGCCTTCGAAGCAGGTGCTCGCGTAGTGGAATACGTGTGATGCCGGGTGCATCGACAGCGGTGCAAGCGGCTCGATCGCCGCCTCGCCCCAGCTGCCGTTCTCAAACCGCGCGATCGCCATGTGATCGCAGAAGACGGTGCCGAATTGAGCCATTGGAATTCTAATGTGGATTAAAAAGCGGGGGCGATAACTTTGCCACTAACGACCACTGTTGGCCAGCCCGGCTAGAAACTCGGCGGTGTGCAGGCGGAGATCAGTTCGCAGGGTTCACTGCCCGGGTTCATGAAACTGTGCGGCAGGCTGGACCTGAAATAGTACGCATCGCCCGCCCGCAGGATCGACGAATGTTCGCCGACGGTCACCTGCAGCCGGCCCGTCAGGATAAGGCCGCACTCTTCGCCTTCGTGGGTGATCGCGTGCCTGCCCGTGCCGGCGCCGGGCTGGTAGCACTCCTTGATGAACTGGATGGACTTGTCGGTCAGGTTGGCGCCAACCTGCAGGAACGACACGCCGCCGTCGGCGATCTCGGTCAGTTCGTCGGCGCGAAAGAATACGCGGTCCGGCGTCTCGGGCTGGTCGCTGAAGAACTCGGACAGCCGGACCGGGATGCCGTCGAGTACCTTTTTCAGCATGCTTACGGTCGGGTTCAGTTTGCCGGCCTCGATTTGCGAAATGGTCGCGTTGGCAACGCCGGACTGGCGCGCCAGCTGCCGCTGCGACAGGCAGTGACGCAGGCGGATCTGCCGCAGCCGCGGCCCGATGGGCTGATCCATTGCTAATCTCCGAAATTTGTTTAGCTTAATGAACATTTTGTCGGCACACGACAATCGAATCAAGGACTTAACAATCACTACCTAACTGATTGTTTAACATAGCTGCTCGGGCGTACACTCAATTGTCTTTTTGCCTGGTCACACTGGAGCCGCCACACCATGAGCGCACCCGCCGAGAAACTCGAAGCCTTCTGGATGCCGTTCACCGCCAACCGTGATTTCAAGAAGAAGCCCCGCATCATCACGTCGGGCAAAGGCCATCACTACACGACTCGCGACGGCGACACGATCTACGACCTGTTCGCGGGACTCTGGACGACGGGGCTCGGCCATTGTCACCCGAAGATCGTCGAGGCCGTGCAGAAGCAGGTCGCGCAGCTCGACTACTCGATGACTTTCCAGTCGGGCAATGACAAGTCGTTCGCGCTGGCCGAGCGCGTCACCGACATGGCGCCCGAGGGCTTCAACCACTGTTTCTTCACGAATTCCGGCTCGGAATCCGTGGATACGGCGCTGAAGATCGCGCTCGGCTACCACCGCGCCCGCGGCGAAGGCAACCGGACCCGCCTGATCGGGCGCGAGCGCGGCTATCACGGCGTCAACTTCGGCGGCATGTCGGTCGGCGGCATGGTGCCGAACCGCAAGGTCTTCAGCCCCAACCTGATACCGGGCGTCGACCATATCCGCGCTACGATGGACATCAGGCACACGGCATTCTCTCGCGGCCAGCCCGAATGGGGCGCGCACCTCGCCGATGACCTGGAACGCGTTGCAGGCCTGCACGACGGCAGCAACATCGCGGCGGTCATCGTCGAACCCGTCGCCGGATCGGCGGGCGTACTGCCGCCGCCGGTCGGCTACCTCGAGCGGCTGCGCGAGATCTGCGACAAGCACGGAATCCTGCTGATTTTCGACGAGGTCATCACTGCTTTCGGCCGTGTCGGCAAGGCCTTCGCCGCCGAGCGCTTCGACGTTATGCCGGATATCATCACCACGGCAAAGGGCCTGACCAACGGCGTGATCCCGATGGGCGCCGTGCTGGTGCGCGACCACGTTTACGACGCTTTCATGCAGGGGCCCGACTTCATGATCGAACTGTTCCACGGCTACACCTACTCCGGCCACCCGGTCGCCGCGGCCGCCGGGCTGGCGGCGATGGACGTTTACGATGAAGAAGGCATCTTCGAGCAGGCACAGGCACTGGAGAAGCCGTTCGAGGAACTCCTGCACTCGTTCGCGGACCACGACAAGGTCATCGACGTCCGCAACTTTGGCCTCATGGGCGCGATCGAGATGGCGCCTCGCGAGGGTGCCCCGGGTGCGCGCGGCCTCGAAACCCACAAGCGCTGCTTCTGGGACGAGAAAGTGATGGTGCGCAACGGCATGGACATTCTCAGTTTCTCGCCATTCCTGAATTCGAAACTCGACGACTGGAACAAGGCCTTCGACGGCGTGCGCCGCGTCATCGATGCCATCGACTAGGCAAGACCGAAAGGAGAGCCCATGAGCGCCCGTCCCGCACACGACATCGACACGGCGAATATCGTCGGTCACTTCATCAACGGCCAGGACGTTGCCGACTCGAACCGGCCCGAGCCCGTCGTGAACCCCGCAACGGGAAAGGTCACGCGACACGTTGCGATGGCGTCGCGGCACACCGTGGGACAGGCCATTGCCGCGGCAGAGGCTGCCTTCCCCGCCTGGCGCGACACGCCGCCGATCAAGCGCGCCCGTATCATGTTTCGTTTCAAGCAGCTGCTGGAGGAGCACGCAGATGAGGTCGTTGCGGCCATCACCGACGAGCACGGCAAGGTCCTGGACGACGCTATGGGCGAGTTCATACGTGGCGTCGAGGTCGTCGAATACGCCTGCGGCATCCCCGAGCTGCTGAAAGGCGAGTTCTCCAAAAACGTGGGGCCGGGCCTCGACAGCTGGGCGGAGCACCAGCCCCTGGGCGTCGTCGCCGGCATCACGCCTTTCAACTTCCCGGCGATGGTGCCGATGTGGATGTACCCGATGGCTATCGCCTGCGGCAATACCTTCGTATTGAAGCCTTCCGAGAAGGACCCGACTGCGCCGTTGCTGTGTGCGCGGCTGTTGGCCGAGGCAGGCCTGCCGGACGGCGTGTTCAACCTCGTCAACGGCGACAAGGAGGCTGTCGACACGCTGCTGAACGACGAACGCGTGCAGGCGGTCAGCTTCGTCGGTTCGACAGCGGTCGCGGAGTACATCTATTCGACGGGCACCGGCAACGGCAAACGCGTGCAGGCCCTGGGCGGCGCGAAGAACCACGCCGTCGTGATGCCCGACGCCGACATCGACAACGCGGTCAGCGCGCTCATGGGTGCTGCCTACGGCTCCTGCGGAGAGCGCTGCATGGCGATCTCGGTAGCGGTATGCGTCGGCGACGACACGGCGGATACCGTCGTCGGCAAGTTCCGCGAGCGCATCGCGGAACTGAAAGTGGGCAACGGCACGGACACGAACAACGACATGGGCCCCCTGGTGACGAAAGCGCACTACGACAAGGTGCGCTCCTACGTTGACCTCGGTGTCGAAGAAGGGGCGGATCTGGTCATCGACGGCAGGGACCTGGCGGTCGCAGGCCACGAAGACGGTTTCTTCCTGGGCCCGTGCCTTTTCGACCGGGTCACGCGCGACATGCGTATTTACAACGAAGAGATATTCGGCCCGGTCCTGTGTGTCGTGCGCGCCGATTCCGAGGAAGAGGCGATGCGCCTCATCGACGAGCACGAGTACGGCAACGGCACCTGCATCTTCACGCGTGACGGCGAGGCGGCGCGCTACTTCGCCGACAGGATCAAGGTCGGCATGGTCGGCATCAACGTACCGCTGCCGGTACCGGTCGCCTACCACAGTTTCGGTGGCTGGAAGCGTTCCCTGTTCGGCGACCTGTATGCCTACGGGCCGGACAGCGTTCGGTTCTACACGCGCCGCAAGACCATCACGCAGCGCTGGCCGTCGGGCGGCGTGCGCGAAAAGGCGCAATACACCTTCCCGAGCAACCAGTAGGTCGCCTCGGGGGTAGAGAATCTCCGCCGATTCGGGAACACTATGCCGTTCCCGAATCGGCTCCGGAGACAATAGATGACGAAGCGCATTCTCGCGATCGCCTGCCTTACCCTCGCTGCGACGCTGCAGGCGCAGGATTTCGCATCCTCGTTCGACGCCACGGAAGTGGCCCCGGGCGTGTACATGCTGACAGGCGCGGAAGGCAAGTTCGGCGGCGGCAACATGAGCGTTCTTGTCGGCGACGAGCAGGTCGTCCTCATCGACGACGCCATGGTGCCCACCGCGCAGCCGGTACTCGATGCGGTCAACAAGCTTGCGGGACGCGCTCCCGATTTCGTCATCAACACGCATATTCACGGCGACCATGTCGGCGGCAACGCGCTGATGCAGGAGAATGGTTCCTACGTCGTCGCACACGACAACATCCGCAAGCGTCTCGCTACCGACAGCAAAGACGCCGGCGGCGACGGCGGCCTGCCCATCATCACGTTCTCCGAGTCGGTGACGTTTCACGTGAACGGGCACGAACTGTACGTCTTTCACGTGCATCACGCGCACACCGACGGCGACGGCGTTATCCACTTCCGTGACCAAAACGTCATCCACGCCGGCGACATCCTGTTCAACAACCTGTTCCCGTTCATCGACCTCGACACCGGCGGCAGCGTGGAGGGTTTCATCAACGCGCAGAAGAAACTCATTGCAATGGCGGACGACGACACTGTGTTCATCGCCGGCCACGGCGAACTCGCGAGCAAGGCCGATGTCGAACGGAATCTCGCCGTCCTCGTCGACGGCCGCAATCTCGTGAAGGCTCTGGTCGACAAGGGTATGACCGAGGAGGAAGTGCTGGCTGCAAACCCCCTCGCCAGGTACCACGACGACTACAACTGGAGTTTCATCACGACGGAACGGATGACAACAACGCACTACCGCGACCTGACATCGGAATAAAAACATGGATACCAACAAGACCGAAGAATTCGTCAACGACCTTTGGGACAGCTCGATCATTCCCGAGCTTTGCGACTACATCAGGCTGCCCAACAAGTCGCCGCATTTCGATCCCGACTGGGAGAAGCACGGCCACATGGAAAAGGCGGTGCAGCAGCTCGAAGCCTGGTGCAAGACCCAGCCCGTCAAGGGCATGTCGGTCGAGATCGTGCGCATCGAAGGCCGCACTCCCGTGCTGTTCGCCGAAATCCCCGGCGACTCCGACGACGTTGTGCTGCTGTACGGTCACTACGACAAGCAGCCGGAGTTCAGCGGCTGGGCCGAGGATCTCGACCCCTGGGAGCCGACGATCAAGGACGGCAAGCTCTACGGCCGCGGCGGCGCGGATGACGGCTATGCCGTATTCGGTTCGCTGACCGCGATTCGCGCGCTGCAGGAGCAAGGCATTCCGCACGCGCGCTGCGTGGTCCTTATCGAGGGCTGCGAGGAATCGGGCAGTTTCGACCTGCCCTACTACATCGAGAAACTCGAGGATCGCATCGGCTCACCGGATCTCGTGGTATGCCTGGACGCCGAATGCGGCAATTACGAGCAGCTCTGGTGCACGACTTCGTTGCGCGGCAACCTGACCGGCACGCTGCGCGCCGACGTGCTGACGGAAGGCGTTCACTCCGGCAGCGCCAGCGGCGTCGTACCGTCGAGCTTCCGCATACTTCGCAAGCTCCTGAGCCGCATCGAGGACGAGGACAGTGGCCGCATCACGCCCGATGCCCTGCACGTCAACATCCCCGAGCAACGCATCGAGCAGGCGAAGCTCGCCGCCGAGACGCTGGGCAAGGGCGTCTACAGCAAGTACCCGTGGGCGGTACAGAATGCAGCTCCCAGCGAGTCCCCTTACGAACTGCTGCTGAACAACACCTGGCGGCCAACCATGAGCGTTACGGGCGCGTCAGGGCTTCCCGCGCTGGTCGACGCCGGCAACGTGCAGCTGCCGTTCAACACGCTGAAGCTGTCGTTCCGCCTGCCGCCGACCTGCGACGCGGACGACGCCGCGAAAACCGTGAAGGACATACTCGAGGCTGACACACCGCCGCTTTCGAAAGTGTCGTTCCACGTCGAGTCCACGATGGCCGGCTGGAACGCGCCGCCCGTCGCCGATTGGCTGGAAGCCTCGATGCAGAAAGCATCACAGGCATTCTTCGGCAAACCGTCGATGTACATGGGCACCGGCGGCACGATCCCGTTCATGGGCATGCTGGGCGAGAAGTTCCCCGAAGCGCAGTTCCTGATTACCGGCCTGCTCGGACCGAACTCCAACGCACACGGCCCCAACGAGTTCCTGCACATCGACACCGGCAAACGCGTGACGAGCTGCGTCGCGCAGGTGCTGGCGGATCATTACGAGCACAGGACCGGCGTCAAAGCCGCGGCATAGATTGCAATCGCGGCTCGAGAGCCGCTCCTACAGCTCGATTCGCGCCGTAGGAGCGCTTCTCGAAGCGCGACACGGCTTTCGTCCCCGTTCGCGGGCCGAGGCCCGCTCCTACAGCCCGTCGATACCTGGAAAAGCCTCAGGGCGTGTCAGGCAAGGCGCAAGCGGCCGAGAAGGCCCAGTGTACACGGCACGTACATGAGCATTTCGAGGGCGCTTGCAACGCCGCATGACGCGGGCTGAGGCTTTTCCTACGTAGTGAACATGATCATGATGCCGGCGGCTACGGCCGACCCGATGACGCCGGCGACGTTCGGCCCCATCGCATGCATCAGCAGGATGTTGTGCGGGTTGGCCTCGAGGCCGACCTTGTTGGCGACGCGCGCTGCCATTGGCACCGCCGAGACGCCAGCCGCGCCGATCAGCGGGTTGATCGGGTTGTGCGACAGCTTGTTCATGAACTTGCCCATCAGCACCCCGCTCGCGGTGCCGATCGCAAACGCGACAACGCCCAGCAGCAGAATGCCGAGCGTTTCCACCGACAGGAACTGACCGGCACTGAGCTTGGAGCCCACGGAAAGCCCGAGGAATATTGTCACGATATTGATGAGCGCATTCTGCGTCGTATCGGACAGGCGGTCGACGACACCGCATTCACGCATCAGGTTGCCGAACGCGAGCATGCCGAGCAGCGGCGCCGCCGTCGGCAGCAATAAGGCAACCAGCAGCAGCAGCATGATCGGAAACAGGATGCGCTCGGTCTTGGACACTTCGCGCAGCTGCACCATGTGGATCTTGCGCTCTTCCTCGGTGGTGAGCAGCCGCATTATCGGTGGCTGGATAATCGGCACGAGCGCCATGTACGAATAGGCCGCCACGGCGATTGCGCCGAGCAGCTGCGGCGCCAGCATCCCGGAAACATAGATCGCCGTCGGCCCGTCCGCGCCGCCAATGATGCCGATGGCGGCGGCCTCTTTCAGCGTGAAATCCATTATTCCGAGTTCGGTCATGCCGAGCGCACCGAGCAGCGTCGCGAAAATGCCGAACTGCGCCGCTGCGCCGAGAAACAGCGTGCGCGGGTTTGCGAGCAGCGGCCCGAAATCGGTAAGCGCGCCGACACCCATGAAGATGATGAGCGGAAAAGCGCCCGTCTTGATGCCGACTTCGTATGAGAGATAGAGCAAGCCTCCGGGTTCGGCGATGCCGGCGCCGGGGATGTTGCTCAGGAGTCCGCCGAAGCCGATCGTCACCAGCAGCAGCGGTTCGAACTTCTTGACGATGCCGAGGTACAGCAAGCCGAGACAGATCACCAGCATTGCGGCCTGGCCGCCCGTCATCAGGTAGAGGCCCGAACCGCGCCAGATTTCGAGGATCAGCTCCATCAGCCGGCGATGGCGAGCAGCGGGTCACCGACCTTGACGGCGTCGCCCTCGCGGACGAATACCTCGCTGACCGTGCCCGCTTTGGGTGCGCTCACCGCGGTCTCCATTTTCATCGCTTCGACGACCAGCAGCGGCTGCCCTTCTTCGACGTGGTCGCCTGGCGCCACGTGCACCTTGAAGATGTTGCCGGCAAGTACCGCCTTCACAGCCTCGCCTGCTGAGCCGGCAGCCGGCTTCGCCATCTCGGAAGCCGGCGCCACACCGGCCAGTTGGCCGTCCTCGGCGACTTCGACCGTGAATTCGCGGCCGTTGACGCGTACCGAGTACACGGCGGGACCCTGTGCTGCGGCAGCAGCGGGTGCCGCGGCCGGCGGCCGGGGCTCCTCGGTGCCGGGCGCCGGCTCGAACGCGCCCGGGTTGTCGCGGTTCTGCAGGAAACGGATGCCGATCTGCGGGAACAGCGCATACGTCAGGACGTCGTCGACGACGTCGGACGCGAGCTTGATCTTCTTCTCGATCGCAATGTGTTGCAGTTTCTCGGTCTGCAGCTCGAGTTCCGGCTCGAGCAGGTCGGCCGGGCGGCAGGTCACCGGCTCCGCACCGTCGAGCACACGCGCCTGCAGCTGCTTGTCGACCTCGGCGGGCGTCGCGCCGTACTCACCCTTGAGGATACCGCTGGTCTCCTTGGTGATCGTCGCGTAGCGCTTGCCTGAAAGCACATTGATGACAGCCTGGGTGCCTACTATTTGCGAGGTGGGCGTCACCAGCGGCAGCATGCCGAGGTCCTTGCGCACCTGTGGTATCTCCTCGAGCACCTCGTCGAGCTTGTCGCTGGCATTCTGCTCTCGCAGCTGGTTCTCCAGGTTCGTCAGCATGCCGCCGGGAACCTGCGCCACCAGGATCCGCGAATCGACGCCCTTCAGCCCGCCTTCGAACTTCGCGTATTTCTTGCGTACCTCGCGGAAGTACGTAGCCACCTCTTCGAGCGCCTGCAGGTCGAGGCCGGTATCGCGTTCGGTCCCCTCGAGGATTGCGACCAGCGATTCGGTCGGCGAGTGTCCGTAGGTCATGCTCATCGACGAGATCGCGGTATCGATGTTGTCGATCCCCGCCTCGGCGGCTTTGACGCAGGTCGCCGTCGAAAGCCCGGTCGTCGCGTGGCATTGCATGTGGATCGGGATATCGACGGACTCTTTCAGCCGGCTAACGAGCTCCGATGCGACGTACGGCCGCAACAGCCCCGCCATGTCCTTGATGCAAATCGAATGCGCGCCCATGTCCTCGATGCGCTTGCCGAGATCGACCCACAGGTCGACCGTGTGCACCGGGCTCACCGTGTACGAGATCGTTCCCTGGGCGTGCTTGTCGACCTCGATGGTCGCCTTGATCGCCGTCTCCAGGTTCCTGAGGTCGTTCAGCGCGTCGAATATCCGGAATACGTCCACACCGTTTACGGCGCAACGCTCAACGAACTTCTCAACCAGGTCGTCCGCGTAATGACGGTAACCGAGAATATTCTGGCCGCGGAACAGCATCTGCTGCGGCGTGTTCGGCATGGCCGCTTTCAGGCGGCGGATGCGCTCCCAGGGGTCTTCACCGAGGTAACGTATGCAGGCGTCGAAAGTCGCCCCACCCCACGATTCGATCGACCAGAACCCGATCTTGTCCAGCTTGCCGGCGATCGGCAGCATATCGTCGATTCGCATGCGCGTCGCAAGCAGGCTCTGGTGCGCGTCACGCAGTACGAGTTCGGTAATACCGAGAGGTTTTTTTGCGCTCATAATATGTCTGTTTCGGTCAGGATTGGCGGTGTCGGCGAATTGCCGCGGCGATGGCGGCAACTTCTTCGTAAGTGACTTCGTCGTTGGTTACCGCGGGCTGGACATGCCGCACCACGGTGGCCATGAGGGACATTGCGCCGACCAGGACGGTGAGAAACACGAAAACGGTTCCCATGCCGGCGATCATCAGCATCGTGCCCAGTTCGAGCAGGCTTTCTTCCATGACGTCCCAGGTCTACAAAGCGGGAGCGGACAATTATACTGGATCGGGTCTGATGACAAAGCCGCCGATTTCTTAATGCGAAACGTTACCAACAGCGATCTTGTACCGCGCCGGCATCTCGCGCTGCTGCCGCTCCTCTTGCTCGCGCTGGGGAACCACGCAGGCGCCCAGGAAACGGCAATATCGGAGGGTGCGGAGGTGATCGTCCCTGCCCCGGTGCCGAAAGACGAGGAACTCGAGGCGGCCGGCGCCGTGATCGGCGACGTCGTGCTCGAGAAGCGCAACATCTTCGACCTCTCGAATCCGAAAGAGAACAAATGGCTGTATCGCTGGGCCAACCGCCTGCACGTCGTCACGCGCGATCACGTGATTCGCAACCAGGTCCTGTTCGAAGGTGGCGAGCCGTACTCCGCGCGCCTGCTCGAGGAAACCGAGCGGATCGTGCGCTCCAATCGGTTCATCTACGATGCCAGGATCGAGCCGATCCGCTACGAAGACGGCGTCGTGGACGTGAAGGTCACGACGCAGGACGTCTGGTCGCTGACGCCGGACGTGTCGTTTTCGCGAAGTGGCGGTGAGAACCGCACGGCACTCGGCATCGAGGAAACGAACCTGCTCGGCAGGGGCCAGCTGCTGCGGCTGAAGTGGATCGACAATGTGGACAGAACGTCGACCCAATTCGACTTCGAGGACACGAACCTCGGCAGCAGCTGGGTATCGATGTTCCTCCGCGTCGCGGACAACTCCGACGGCGAGACCCAGTTCCTGTCGATCATCCGTCCCTTCTACGCGCTCGATGCGCGCGGTTCCGGCGGCGGGTGGATCTCGCTCGACGACCGCCGCACCGCACTGTACAGCCTGGGAGACGAGGCGGCGGAGTACCGCCACGAACGCGACTACGTTACCGGCTTCGGCGGCTGGTCGGCCGGCCTCCGCGATGGCTGGGCGAAGCGCTGGACGCTCGGCTATGTGTTCGACGACAACCAGTTCTCGGCGGCCGTCGATCCCACCCTGCCCGCAGTCATCCCGGAAGACCGCAAACTGGTCTACCCGTTCCTGGGCATCGAGGTCCTGCAGGATGCGTTCAGCACGACCAGCAACACCAACCAGATCGGGCGCACCGAGGACTTCTACATGGGTACGCGCTTCACGGCGTCGCTGGGCTGGGCCGACGACAGCTTCGGCGCGGACCGGGATGCGCTGATCGTTTCCGCTACCTTCAACGTGGGGCTCGGATCGCTGGACAAGACGGCGCTGCTGCTGACCGGCAGCACCCAGGGGCGCCGCGAGGGCGGCGAGAGCAAGAACGCGGAAACGTCGATCAGGGCACGCTTCTATCGCCGCCAGTCCGAGAAACGGCTGTTCTTCATTGAACTCTCCGGTACGGCGGGGCACGACCTCGACCTGGACAACCCGGTGCAGCTCGGTGGCAAATCGGGGCTGCGCGGCTATCCCCTGCGATACCAGACCGGCGATTCGAAGGCGCTGTTTTCGATCGAGCAGCGCTATTTCACGGACTGGTATCCCTGGAGCCTGTTCCGCGTCGGCGGCGCGGTCTTCGCGGACGCGGGCCGCACCTGGGGCGAAAACCCGATCGGTGAACGAAACTACGGCTGGCTCAAGAACGTCGGATTCGGTCTGCGTTTCGCCCCCACCCGCTTCAGCACCAGTAAGGTCGCCCACCTCGACTTCGCTTTCCCGCTGGACGGCGATCCGTCGATTGACAGTTTTCAGATCCTGCTCGAGGCCAAGCGCAGCTTCTAGGCCGCCTCACAAAACCCTCAGTATACGATCAGGCCGCCGTCAGGCTTTTGACGGCGCGGTGCCTGACGATGTTCCCGTCGAATAACGACTGCACGAAGGAGAACATCATGAACGTTCGTTTCGAGACATTGGCGCTGCTCGCAACCGCAGCCCTGGTACTGCCCGCCTGTAGCGCAACGCAACACAGGGCCGAGCTGCAGGACGACGGCGCCGAGCGGGTCACCGTCGGCACGGTGCAGCGCGAAATCCGGGTAGGCATGACCTCCGCGGAGGTGGCCGCGATCCTGGGCGCGCCCAACATCGTGTCGACTGACGCCGAGCGGCGCGAAGTCTGGATCTGGGACAAGGTCTCCAGCGACGTTTCCTACTCCCGCAGCAGCGGCGTCGTGGCCGGCCTTCTGATCGGTAGCTCTGGCGGCGGAGCCGGTGTCGGCAGCAAGAATGCCGGTGCCAGCCGCTCGTCGCAGCGCACTCTGACGGTCATCGTGAAATTCGACGAGGCCGATCGAGTCCGCGATTTCTCCTACCGCACGTCGAGCTTTTGATGCCGCAGGCAAGGAGACTGACATGAACACTCACTTCACCGTGCTGTCGATCGCGTTGGTCGCGCTCGTCGTGGGTGGCTGCGCATCGACGCCAAAAGCCGCGCAGAGCGGCATCGAGCTCCAGTCCTACCAGGCCAGGGAGTTCGAGACGGAAAAGCGAATCGCTTTCTCGGCCACGATGTCCGTGTTCCAGGACCTCGGATTTATCATCGACGACGGCGACTTCGATACCGGGCTCATCACGGCAACCGGGCCCTCTAACCGTCACGACATGGACATGAGCGACCTGCTGGCGCAGGTGTTTGCGGGCGTCGACACCCGGGGTGCGACATACCGTCGGGCGACGGCTTTCGTCGAGCAGATGCCCTCCGGGAAAATCCGTATCCGCCTCAATTTCGTCGATAACATCATCGCGACGGCAGGCACGCCCCTGCAGACCCGGCCGGTGCAGGAACCGGCGTTCTACCAGGCCACGTTCGAGCAGATCGACAAGGCGATTTTCGTGAGGTCAGCGACGACCTAGAGGACGCAGAGCGGCGCAGTGCTCAGCGGCAGAGCTCGTCCATTTTCGCCTTGGTCTCGGCGACGGTCGCGGCGGCCTGCTTCTCGCTCAGGTACTCGCGCTCGCCGGCGTCGTTGGTGCGATACAGCCTTGGCGCATTCACGTAGGACTCGAAAATCTCGGTTGCACGTTTGCAGTAATAGGCGTCGGCCGCCTCGCGCTCGGCGCGTTCCTCGGCGGTCTCGCCGGGATATGCGTAACCGTCGTCGGTCTCCGTTTCCTCGAGATCGTCGAGGGTGCCGCCCGAGTGCCATACCAGCTGCACGCTGACTGCGTCTTCGTGGCCGGGCGTGTCGGCATAATGGCGCTTGCCGTTTTCGTCGATCCAGGTGTAGATCGCTTTCATGGTGTCGACGAAATGCGTCTTGCCGCTTGCATCGACCCACTTCCAGACGTCGGCGGCCGCCGGCAGCGACAGGCCGATCGTCAGAACGAGAATCGTGAGTAAAGTCTTCATAGCAGCTCCTGGCAGAGCCAAGTATGGTCTTTTGCGCCCGCCGAACCGGTGACTGGCGTCACAGATTCGCGCTGGCGGGTGCCGCCTCAGGGCGCTGGCGGCGTGATTTCGTAAAGTCCGAAGCCGCCCTCGAAGAGCAGTTCCCGGATGCGGGTGCCGGTGAACGCATCGACGCGCGTGGCGGTATCCGGGTCCGCCGACTCCAGCCATTGTCGGAACAGCCCGGCGTGTATGACCAGGTGGCTGTAGCCGAGGCCCAGCAGGCGGTCTGCGATCGCGTCACCGGACGCTGACTGCTCGGCAATGCGGGTGAAAACCTCAGTCACCAGGATCGCGTCGGCCTCGAAATAATAGCGGCGATTGCCAAGGTACAGGCCCAGGACCTTCTTGCCCCGCGGAACGACCTGATTGGCGAGCGCAATAGCCGCGTATTCCGGGCGCTTCTGCAGGACGTAGGTATCGTAATCCTGCCTCCCCGTCACGTAGGGCAGCGGGTCGATCTTGCCGAACAGCCCATAGGCGTACGACAGGTTGGGCACGAAATACACGGCGACGAGCAATGCCGTCACGGCGTTGGCCCACGTTGTCGATGGCAGACGCTTTTCCAGCACTTGCTGGATGGCGCGCAAGCCGTAGGTCGCGAGCACGACGAGCGGCGGAACGATCGTCGCAATCCATCGCACGCGCATGTCCGTCAGCAGGAATACCAGTACGACCATCAGGATCGCGTAGGACGCCAAAAACCGTTGCTCGCGACGACTTCCACCCGTTCCCCGCGCCAGCACGAGCAACGCCAGCGGCAGCATTAACAACAGCGGATTCAGGCGACCGTCGAAGTATTTCGGGTTGTCATCCTCACCCTCGAAAAAGATGCGCACCGGGATCGCGAGGGTATACGGCAGGCTCTCCTCGTACACCAGCCGCCGCGTCAACAGCGGTCCGAGCGGCTTCTCTTTTCTTGGCGACGGCTCCCGTACAACGGCGCGTGCGTGTGTCTCTGCATCCCCGGCATCGACAGAGGAGATTTGCTCGTGCGCGGTCGCGGCGAACACGCCCTGCGCCAGCGGGTAAAGCGGGTTGCCCGTGAGTGCGAAATTACGAACGAGCCAGGGAGAGAACACCAGCATCGAGACCGCGGCAAACAGCACGGCGAACTTCACGGCGTTCAACTGCTCCGCGAACTGGTTTTCGCGCCGGTACAGGTAGAAGAACGGCAGCAGCAAGCTCAGGATCAGGAACGAAACCAGCGCATTGTACTTGGTGCCGAGCGCCAGGCCGCTGCAGATGGCCGCGAGCAGCAGCCAGCGCCATTTGCCCGTATCTTCTAGCCAGACGAGCGCGCTGAACATCGCGGCGGTGGTAAAAAAGATGAGTCCCAGGTCGACGTATACCGTCACTGACAGTTTTACGATGAGCGGCAGCGTCAGGAACATCAGGCCGGCAAGCGCGGCCCAGGAAGGCCCGATCCTGCGCCTGACAAAGAGAAAGATGATCAGCGCCGTCAACAGAGCAAAGGTGAAATGCAGGTACTTCGCCGCGATATCGTGGCCAAGTGCGACCGGAGCCATGTAGAGAATGTCGAGCAACTGCGGGTAATACGAAAACGGTATGTCCGCCCTCTCGTAAATGCCGCCGGCCTCGACCCAAAGCTTGGGCACCGCGAGATGATGCGTCAGTGCATCCCGGCTGACCGGCGGGACGCTGGCCAGCAGGACAATCCACGCTACGTGGAATACATAGGCGGCGGCAAAAAAAATTCTGGCCCTGGTTGACATCGACTAACCCACGCGGCGTTGAATGGGCAGTCTACACGGGGTCTTTCGCCACACAAGAACGCAGCTCTCACTCCGGCTAACTCCGGTCGATGCGATGCCAGCTGGCTGTCGGCGAACGTTTCTTCCAGCCGTAATACGGATGCCGACGCAGCAATTCGGGTTTGCGAAACAGCACGACCAGCAGGCCACCCGCCACGAACCCGCCGACGTGCGCCCAGAACGCCACACCGCCCTTCGCACCCACCGACCCGAAGCCGCCGATTACCTGCAGCAGGAACCAGTATCCGAGCATGAACACCGCCGGGACGGCGATCGTCGTTACGAAAAAACCGAGGAATATGAGCAGGTGGACGTGCACACGCGGATACAACAGCACGTAAGCGCCCATGACGCCGCCGATTGCACCCGAAGCGCCAACCATGGGCACCGTGGACTGCGGGTTTGCGCCGACCTGCAGCGCCGCGGCACCGACGCCGCACAACAGGTAGAAGAGTACGAAGCGCACCGGCCCCATCGCGTCCTCCACGTTGTTGCCGAAGATCCACAGGAACCACATGTTGCCGATGATGTGCAGCCAGCCGCCGTGCATGAACATCGAGGTGAACACCGTCGGCCAGCGCGACGCATCGCCCAGTTCGCACCAGCTGGTCGCGCTAAGCTGAATCTGTGTGCCCGCCGGCACGGTACCCAGCAACTCACCGGGTATCAGCCCGAGCTGGCAGATCGAGCCCGCCAGCGCCGGATTCGAACCCAGCCCCTGCACGATCACCCACACGAGGACATTGACGGCGATGATGCCGAATGTCGCGTAGGGAACCAGCACCTGCGGATTGTCATCTCGGATCGGGAACACGTTCGATTTCCGGTGGCGGATTGGCCTACACTCACGCATCCGGAGCGGGAGCACCCGTGCAAAGCGAGAACATCATACACATCGTCGGGTGCCATGCCGAAGGCGAAGTCGGCGACGTCATCGTCGACGGCGTAGCCGCACCACCCGGCGAAACCATCTGGGACCAGTCACGCTGGATAGCGAAAGACCAGCGCCTGCGGCAACTGGTGCTGAACGAACCGCGCGGCGGCGTATTCCGCCACGTCAACCTGCTCGTACCGCCCCGTCACCCGGATGCCGTCGCCGCGTTCATCGTCATGGAACCCGAGGACACGCCGCCGATGTCGGGCTCCAACTCGATCTGCGTGGCAACGGTGATTCTCGAAACGGGCATCGTGCCGATGGCGGAGCCAGAGACGGACCTGTTGCTCGAGGCGCCCGGCGGACTGGTCCGGGCGACGGCCCACTGCGAAGCCGGGAAAGTCCGCTCTGTGCGGATTCGCAATCTGCCGTCATTCGCCTGTGCACTGGATTCGCCGCTGCACGTACCAGGGGTCGGGCGCCTGAAAGTGGACACCGCCTACGGCGGCGACAGCTTCGTGGTGGTCAACGCAGAAGACCTGGGATTCGAGCTCGTAGCGCGTGAGGCCAGGCAACTCGCGGAACTCGGCGTCCGCATCTCCACTGCCGCTACCGAGCAACTCGGATTCACCCACCCGGAGAATCCGGACTGGACGCACATTTCGTTTTGCCTGTTTGCCGCACCCGTGCAAAGAACCGGCGACCTGCTGCAAACGCGCCACGCCGTCGCCATCCGGCCCGGCAAGATCGATCGTTCCCCGACGGGGACGGGCGTGTCGGCGCGCCTCGCGCTGCTGCACGCCCGCGAGGCGATCGCGCCGGGAGAGACCCTGCTCGCGCGTTCGATAATCGGCTCCAGGTTCACAGGACGGATCGAGGGCGAGACGATGGTCGGCGACATGACGGCGGTCATTCCGAGCGTCGAGGGGCGCGCGTGGCGTACGGGCGATCGGCAGATCTTCGTCGACCCGGACGATCCGTGGCCGCAGGGTTACAGGATTTCAGATACCTGGCCGCAGACCTAGATCGGCAGTACCGTGGAATGCTTGATCTCGGACAGCGCGATACTCGAGTTGATCTCCTGTATCCCGGGCAGCTGCGACAGTTTCTCGAAGAAGAACTGCTCGTACGACTTGATGTCCTCGGTGACGATGCGCAACAGGAAGTCGACGTTGCCGAGCAACACGTAGCAGTCGAGCACCTCGGGATAGCTGCGGACAGCCTCCGCGAACGCCGCGAGATTGCTGCGACCATGGGAGGTGAGCTTCACGTGCGCGAACACCATCGTGTTCAGGCCGATCTTCTCCCGGTCGATCTTCACCGGCTGGTCGCGAATGATCCCTTCCTCGCGCAGCCCCTGCATGCGGCGCCACACGGCAGACTGCGACAGCCCGATCTTCTCGCCGATTGCCGCCGCATTGATGCCCGGCTGCGACTGCAGCAGGTCGAGGATCCTGCGGTCCACGGAATCGATACGGACAACCTGCATAATTCATTCTCTTTTTAGTCTGATATCGCATAAATTATGCGCAATACCTGCACTTATAACAAGAATTAGAGACAAAATTCGGCGTTCAGAAGGATATATTAGCGAGCAGCTTTCCTTGCATCGGGGCTGCTTCCATGGGCGTTTTCAACCATCCCGAATTTGATCATCACGACTCGATTCATTGCCTAGAAGACCCGGCCTCGGGCCTCAAGGCGATAATTGCCATTCACTCGACCGCACTGGGCCCCGCTGCCGGCGGTTGTCGGCGCTGGACTTATACCAGCGACGATGCAGCGCTTACCGACGTGTTGCGCCTGTCGAAGGGCATGACCTACAAGAATGCCGTAGCCGGCCTGCCTTTCGGTGGCGGCAAGGCGGTGATACTGGCCAGTGAGCAGGCACCCAAGTCCAGGGCCCTGTTCGAAGCGTTCGGCCGCGCGGTCGACTCGCTGCAAGGTCGATACATCACGGCGGAAGACGTTGGGATCTCGGTCGATGACATGCGCATCGTGCGCGGCGCAACGCCGTTCGTTTCCGGGCTTCCGCAAGACGGCGCCGGTGCCGGCGGCGATCCCTCCCCCTGGACCGCGCTCGGCGTGTTCCACGGCATCGAAGCGGCCGTGGCAGCGCGGCTGGGCAAGGATTCGCTCGCCGGTGTGTCGGTGGCCGTGCAGGGCATCGGCCACGTCGGCATCTACCTGTGCAGGCTGCTTCATGACGCGGGGGCCAGGCTCCTGGTCGCCGACGTCGACGGGGACAAGCTGAAGAGCCTTGCCGAGGAGCTCCCGGCCGAGGTGGTCTCTCCGAGTGACATCCTGTTCTGCGACGCCGACGTGCTTGCACCCTGTGCACTCGGCAATGTACTCAACTCCGACACCATCCCGCGGATCCGCGCGAAGGTGGTGGCTGGCGCCGCGAACAACCAGCTCGCGTCGGCAGAAGACGGCGCAAGACTGACCGGCCGCGGCATCCTTTATGCACCCGACTACGTCATCAACGCAGGTGGCGTGATCAGCGTCGCCCGCGAGTACCTCGGCGACAGCACTGAGGACCAGGTCCGCAGCGAAGTCTGCCGCATTCCCCGGCGACTCGAGCGGATCTTTGCCGATGCCGAAAGCAGCGCGCGACCCACCAACGTCGTCGCCGACGAGCTCGCGCGGCGCATCGTCGCAGAGGGCGACGATCGCGCACCTGAAAGCCAGCCAACAGCAGGCCGCCTTATCGCGTAAAATACGTCGGCTGCCTGCTGCCAACAAAAAGGACACTGCAACGAATGGCAACCAAGAAGTCACGACTGCACATCCCACGGCCGACGGCGCGCCCGGGCGAAAGGCCCGATTTCAGTTACCTCGATCTATCGGAAGCCGGCAGCGTCGACAAACCGTCGATCAATGCCCGCACCAAGGATGTCGAGTACCTGAGTAGCGGCCTGGTGCGCATTCTCGACGACGAGCACCACGCGGTAGGCCCGTGGAACCCCGACCTGGACCCGGCGAAACTGCAGGTTGCGCTGCGCTGGATGCTGCTCAACCGCCATTTCGACAAGCGCATGTGGCAAATCCAGCGCCAGGGCCGCATCTCTTTCTACATGGAAGCCAGGGGCGAGGAAGCCGTTTCAATCGGTGCCGCGATGGCGCTGCGCTCGGGCGACATGTGCTTCCCCTCGTACCGCAACCAGGGCCTGTTCATGTATCGCGGCGTCAAGCTCGTGGACATGATGTGCCAGTGCCTGTCGAATACGCGGGACATGTGCAAAGGCCGGCAGCTCCCGATCATGTACCACTCGAAGAGCGGCAACGTGTTCTCGATTTCCGGAAATCTCGCGACCCAGTATCCGCACGCGGTGGGTTGGGCGATGGCCTCGGCAATCAAGGGAGAGGACCATATCGCGGCCTCCTGGCTCGGCGACGGCAGCACGGCGGAAGCGGATTTTCACCACGCGCTGACCTTTGCGGCCGTATACCAGGCGCCGGTCATCCTGAACGTCGTCAACAACCAGTGGGCTATCTCGACTTTCCAGGGAACGGCCGGCGGTGAGCGGCGGCCGTTCGCGGCGCGCGGCCTAGGGCTGGGGATCCCAGGCATCCGCGTCGACGGCAACGACCTGCTGGCGGTTTATGCCGTGACCCTGTGGGCGGCAGATCGCGCGCGCCGCGGCGGCGGGCCAACGCTGATCGAGAACGTCACCTACCGGGGCGGCGCGCACTCGACCAGCGACGATCCGTCCAAGTACCGGCCCAAGGACGAGTGGGATTCGTTCCCGCTCGGCGACCCGATCGAGCGACTGAAGCAGCACCTGATCGCCGAGGGCCACTGGTCGGAGAAGAAGCACGAGGCGCTCGAGGAAGAACTCAAAGCCGAGGTTCACGCGGCCTGGAAGGACGCACAGCAGTACGGCACGATGACGGAGGGGCCTTTCCTCGATCCCTCGACGATGTTCGACGACGTGTACGCGGAGTTGCCCCACCATCTCGAGTCGCAGCGCCGCCGCCTGCTGGAAATCGAGTCCGGCAACGGCAACGGAGGGGACTCGTAATGGCGCAGATGAATATGATCGAGGCCATCCGCTCGGCGCTCGATATCGTCATGGACAAGGACCCGAACGTCGTGGTGCTCGGCGAAGACGTCGGCTATTTCGGCGGCGTGTTCCGATGCACTGACGGCCTGCAGCGCAAGTACGGCGAACACCGTGTTATCGATGCGCCGATCGCCGAGGGCGGCATCATCGGCGCCGCAATCGGCATGGGCCTGAACGGACTGCGGCCCGTCGCCGAGATACAGTTCGCAGACTACATCTACCCGGGCTTCGACCAGGTCGTCAGTGAACTCGCGAGAATCCGTTATCGCTCCAGCGGCGAATTCTTCTCGCCGGTGACGATCCGCACGCCCTGCGGCGGCGGCATCCGCGGCGGACAGACGCATTCGCAGAGCCCCGAGGCCATCTTCGCGCATGTCAGCGGCATCAAGACGGTCATGCCCTCGAATCCCTACGATGCCAAAGGGCTGCTGATCGCGTCGATCGAGTCGGACGATCCGGTGCTGTTCTTCGAGCCCAAGCGTATCTACAACGGCCCGTTCGACGGCGATCCCGAGAAACCCGCCGTCGGCTGGAGTTCGCATCCCAAGGGCGACGTTCCGGAAGGTCATTACACCGTGCCGCTCGGCGAAGCGGAAGTTGTGCGCGAAGGCAGCGAATTGACGATCATCACTTACGGCACGCTGGTGCACGTCGCCGTGGCCGCCGCAGATGCAACGGGTGTGGATGCCGAAGTCGTCGACGTGCGCAGCATATCGCCCCTCGATGTCGATACGCTGTCCGAATCGGTCAAGAAGACCGGGCGCTGCATCGTTGCGCACGAGGCAACGCGGTTCGGCGGCTACGGGGCCGAACTCGCCGCGCGCATCCAGAAGGAGTGCTTCTGGCACCTCGAGGCGCCGATCGGGCGTATCGCCGGTTGGGATACGCCTTACCCGCACGCGTTCGAGTGGCAGTACTTCCCCGGCAAGAAACGCATGATGGCCGGCATTCGCAGCATGATGGAGATCGAATGAGCGAGTACATCTTCAAGCTCCCGGACCTCGGTGAGGGGACGGTCGAGTCCGAGATCGCCGAGTGGTTCATTGCCGTCGGCGACCAGGTCAACGAAGAAGACGTCGTCGGGACGATGATGACCGACAAGGCGGCCGTCGAGTTGTCATCGCCGGTGTCCGGGAAAGTCGTCAAGCTCGCCGGCGAACCGGGCGACATCGTTGCTGTCGGCGCGCCGCTGGTGGTCTTCGAAACCGACGCGGCACCGCCCGCGGCACCGGAGCCGGCACCGGCGGCGAAAGACGCTGGGGCCGCAACGAAACAGGCCAGGCCCGAGCAGCCGGCACCGGCGGCCGAAGCCGAACCCGCTCCGCAGCCGCACGCGGCAACGCTGGACCGCAAGCGCGTAATGACCTCGCCCGCAATACGCCGGCGAGCGAAGGAACTCGGCGTGGATCTCGCGGCCGTGCCGGGCTCCGGTCCCGGCGGGCGCATAACGCGCACCGACTTCGACCGGTACATCAGGCGGCAGGCCGTGGCAGGCATCGCCCCGCAGGCCCCCTCTGCCGCCGCGCCGGCGGCGACGACGACCGAAGTCAAGGTCATTGGCCTGCGGCGCATCATCGCCGAACGCATGGCGGCCGCGAAGCGTGAAATTCCGCATTTCGCGTATGTCGAAGAGATCGACATCACCGAGCTCGAGGCGCTCAGGAAGCACCTCAATGGCAAACGCGCCGACCCGTCGGAGCGCCTGACCTTGCTACCGTTCCTCGGCCTCGCGCTGATCCGCGCGTTGCGCGATTTCCCGCAATGCAACACGACCTACGACAAGGAACGCAACGTGCTGTTGCGACACGGTGCCGTGCACCTGGGCATCGCAACGCAAACGCCTGACGGCCTCAAGGTGCCGGTCGTTCGGAATGCACATGCGTTGTCGATGGACGCGCTGGTCTCGGAGATCCGCCGGGTGTCGCAGGCGGCGAAGGACAACAGTGCGAAGAAGGAAGAGCTGAGCGGCTCCACGATCACGATCACCAGCCTCGGCAAGCTCGGCGGCATCGTTTCCACGCCGGTCATCAACCAGCCCGAGGTTGCGATCATCGGTGTCAATCGTGCCGTCGAACGGCCGGTCGTCGTGAATGGGCAGGTTGCGGTCAGGCTGATGATGAACCTGTCGTCATCTTTCGATCACCGCTTCGTCGACGGCTACGACGCGGCGGCCATGATCCAGAGCATCAAGGAGATGCTCGAACACCCGGCGACGATATTCCTGCCACAGTGAGCGGCTACCTCTTCGAGCCCCCGCCGCCGGTCTCGGTCGAGATCGCCGGCCGCGACGCCCGGTTTCCGGTCAATCGCATTTTTTGCGTCGGACGCAATTACGCGGCGCACGTACGCGAAATGGGCTTCGATCCGGACCGCGAGCAGCCCTGTTACTTCACCAAGGCGAGCTGCTGCATCGCGCCGTCCGGCAGCGAGATACCGTACCCGCCGGCCACGACCAACTACCATCACGAGATCGAGCTGGTCGTCGCTATCGGCAAGCCCGGCTTCGAGCTGGCGGAAGACGACGCGCTGTCGGTGGTGTATGGCTACGCCTGCGGCCTGGACATGACGCGACGCGATCTGCAGACGGCGTCCCGCGAAAGCAAGGGGCCCTGGGATTCGGGCAAGGACTTCGAGAACGCCGCGATCGTCAGCCCGATAAGACCGGCAGCGGAGACCGGTCACCCGGTCAGCGGCCGCATCGAGCTCTGCGTGAACGGTGAACAACGCCAGGACTCGGACCTCGCAAACCTCATCTGGTCCGTGCCGGAGATCATCGCTCACCTGTCACGGTTCTACCGCCTCGAACCGGGCGACCTGATCTTCACGGGCACGCCGGAAGGAGTGGGTCCGGTCGGCCCGGGCGACCGCATTACCGGTAGCGTAGCGGGCGTCGGCGAGATCGCTCTGCAGATAC
>Ga0209536_100000070_pt1 | contig 140294 bp, 122 predicted proteins | sample DeeMarSeWOR28_12_FD_187461 | JGI IMG/M metagenome (GOLD analysis project Ga0209536, IMG submission 187461) | Marine sediment microbial communities from White Oak River estuary, North Carolina - WOR-2-8_12 (SPAdes) (version 2) | ecosystem: Environmental > Aquatic > Marine > Intertidal zone >...
CTCTACCACCACGAGTTCCAGTACGACAAGATCCTGAACCTCATGGACTGCGTCGCCGCCGCCGTGCGCGCGATGCACGACGCCGATATCCTGCACGGCGACCTCGGCAACCAGAACATCTTCCTGCGGCGGAAGGGCCCGGAGGAGTGGGGCGACGTCTCGTTCATCGACGTCAATCGCGGCCGCGCCGGGACCCCGCTCTCGCTGCGGGAACGCGCCTTCGACCTCTCGCGCATCACGCTGCCGACCAAGCTCCATCGGTTCCTGCACCGGATGTACTTTCGGGACCGCTTCTTCCGGGGCGAAGGGCCCCCGCGCGCCTTCGTCCGCTGGAACCGTCTCTACCGGCTGCTCTTCGCGTTGCACACCGTGACGCGCCCGCTGCGCCACCCCCTGCGCATGGTGCGGCAGCGGAAGCTGGACGCCGGCCAGAAGGACTACCCGGCCGCGCGCGACCTCTGGATCTGGGACGCGCGGAGCGACCAGGCGATCGGCGTCATGCCCAAGACCGAGCGGTACCTCTATTACTTCACGCCGAGCAGCGTCGTGTTCGGCCTCAAGACGCTCACCGGGCTCCTGCCCGCCGCGATCGGGTTCGGAAAGCAGAAGTCGCGCGCCTACCAGGCGGAGATCGCGCTGGAGAACCGGGTCGGCATGACCATCAGTCCCCGGCCCGACACGGCGGAGCGCGAGCGGGAGCTACTCGACGCATGGCACGCGGCCGCGCAGTGACGGAGCCGACAACAGGTAACCGTTGGGTGCGGATGTGCTGACCGACCTGCTCAAGCGGATCGTCTCGGTGCGCGACGGCGAGATCGGCGCGATGCTGTGGTCCACGACCTACGGCTTCTGCATCTTCCTCGGGTACTACGTCCTGCGCCCCGTACGCGACGAGATCTCCTCGGCGGACCGCGGCAACCTGCAGATCATCTGGACCGCCGTGTTCCTCGTCATGCTCGTTGCCGTACCGCTCTACTCGTGGGTGGCGTCGCGGTACCCACGGGGCGTGTTCGTGCCGCTCACGAACCGCTTCTTCATCTTGAACCTGGCGGCGTTTTACGCGGCGCTGTACATGCTGCCCGAGAGCACGCGACCGTGGATCGACCGCGTCTTCTACGTGTGGGCAAGCGTGTTTGCGCTGTTCGTGGTGACGGTGTTCTGGGGATTCATGGCCGACATCTTCACTAACGCACAGGGCAAGCGGCTGTTCCCGTTCATTGCGGTAGGTGCGTCGATCGGAGGAATTGCCGGGTCGGCGGTCACGGCCACTCTGGCGCCCCTCGTGCCCCACTTCTCGCTGTTGTTGCTGGCCTGTATTCCGCTCGAGATCGCATCATGGTGCGTGATGATCCTGCACCGGCGGCACGGGGTCGGCGTCGATCGGAACCCCGCTGCCGATCAGCCCTTGCGTGGGACTGCGCTGAGCGGCATCCGCACCGTATTCCGCTCGCGCTACCTGCTGGGCATCGCCGCGTATCTCGCCCTCATGACGTTTGCGTCGACAGTGCTGTACTTCCAGCAAGCTTACCTCGTGGGTGAGGCCATCACCGATCGGGTGGTGCGGACGGCGTTCTACGCCAAGATCGACTTCGCCGTCAACGTGATCACGATTCTCTTGCAGGTCGTGATCACGGCTCAGCTCATCCGCGTGATTGGCCTCGCCCTGAGCCTTACACTCGTGCCCGCCGTCGTCTGCCTCGGTTTCCTCGGCCTCGGCATCTATCCGCTGCTCGCCGTGCTAGTGGCACTCCAGGTCGCCTACCGCTCCGGGCGGTACGGCATCGCGAAGCCGGCTCGTGAGGTACTGTTTACCGTGGTGAGCCGGGAGGAGAAGTACAAGTCGAAGGCGTTCCTTGACGCCGCGGTGTATCGAGGTGGCGACCTGGTGAGCGGCTGGGCCTACTACGGCCTCGCGGCTCTCGGACTATCCGTCGGCGCAATCGCGCTGGTAGCGGCGCCGCTCGCGGCCGTGTGGGTGGCAATCGGGTTCGGTCTTGGGAGGAAACAGGAGGAGCTGGCGCGGGAGCAGGGGTGAGAGGGTGAAGGGTGAAGGGTGAAGGGGTGACGGGGCGGTCGGACTCCAATCCCTTCACCCTTCACCCTTCACCTTTCACCCTTCACCTTTCACCCTCTCTCATGCCATGCCCTCAGCACTGCCTGCTCCTTTTCAGGTGCGAGCCCTGCACGCCGGCGTACCTTCCGCTCCTCGGGCAGTGCCTCCCACCAGTCGAGCGTGTCCTTCGCGGTGACCGCGAGCGGTCGGTACTTCAGGCCGGCCGCGACTGCGCGGCTGTTGTCGAACATCGCGAAGCCCGCCGTCTCTCCCACCGGCGGCAGCCAGGCCGTCACCTCCATCCACGGCTGCACCTCCTGCTCGGCGAGAAAGTCAGCGTCCACCCAGGTGAACGAGATGTCGTTGCTCACGACGGCGCGAATACCGTGCAACAGGCCGCCCATGGTGAGCGGAGCGAGCGGCCCGACGGCACTGTACGTTCCCGTCAGGCGCTGTTCAATCAGGTGGATGTCGAACTCCGCCAGGTCACGCGCGTCGATGTACTGGGTCGGGTCGTCCGGCGTCCCCGGGGCTAGCACTTCACCGCCACGTGCGATCCGGACCGGCCAGTAGGTCCAGCGGTCCGAGCGATCCCCAGGACCGACGATCAGGTGGGGCCGGACGATGATCGCCCCGCGCGGAAACGCCTTTCGGGTCTCTTCCTCGCACAACGCCTTGAGCGCGCCGTACGTTTCGCCGGTCACCTGCTCGACGGTGGGATCCTCGATTGTGGCCACCGGATCGTCTTCGGTGATGCCGATCTTGCTGTTGTCGGCGTGCACCGAAAGCGACGAGGTAAAGAGGTAGACCTGTGCCGAGTCCTCGAGTAGCTCCGCCGTCTGGCGCACCCAGCGTGGGATCGAGGCCGAGTTGTCGATGACGGCATCCCACTCGCGGTCTTGCAGCGCTTCCAGGTTGTCGTTCCGGTCGCCGATTAGCGTTTCGACATCATCGAACACCTCGGTCTCGGTAGTGGGCTCGGTCCGGCCACGGTTGAAGATCGTGACCGTGTGGCCGCGCTCGAGCGCGTAGCGGACCTGGAACGGGCCGGTGAAGCCGGTACCGCCGAGGATCAGGATTCGGAGCGGCTCACTCGCTCGCTGCACGCGCCGGATGCGCGCGCGGGCAGTGCGGGGGATGAGGCTCATGCCGAGGGCGCCTCCGCCGGCGGCCGCGGCGACGTGGAGGAACTCGCGTCGGGAGTTGGTCATCGTTGCGGTCCTGTCACTGTTCGGGAGTCGTGGGTATACGGTACCGGTTGCGGGGAATATGAGTATGCGGCAAAGCCATAGCTACCCTCAGCGACATCCCCGCGTTCCTCCGGTCCGGCGACACGGCCGAATGCCGGTCCCGGCGCTGTCATCGACTAGGGAAGGTCTGCACAAGTCGAATGGCAGGTCGCTCCGGGGACCATCTGCTTCCTGCAGGATCGCCGTAACCTCACCCACGGCCAGCTAGAAGTCGATCACCACGTCCGCCCCGAGCATCAGCTCCGCGATGACCGGGGGCGAGCCGATCTCCGCTCCCGGACGCAGCTGATCCCTCCCGATACCGGCGTGCGCCGCGCCGGGCGGGCAGAGCACGACCCGGCCGCCAGCAGCCACGAAGCTGCCGAGCAGTCCAACCACGTCGATGCCGGCGTACTCCAGCGCGGGCTGGCGTGCGTCGGCCAATCTCACGCCATCGCGGTCGAGGAATAGGGTCACGTCCGCCCCGTTGTTCTGGACGTTCACGGCCATGAGCATCGCCGAACCGGCAGACGCAAGGTCAGCGGCATAGCTGCCGAGGTGGACGACCACGCGCTTCTCGTTCTGCTGGAACTCGGCGTGTGTGGCAGCGCCTGGAGCGAGAGCGACGAGCGGTCCGACGGCGAGCGGAATGATCATGAGCGCGTGCAGGCGATGCATGGCTCCATCCTCGATAGTCCGGTGGTGCCCGAAATACCCGTGGCGGCTCACGACTGCAAGCGCAGCGGAGCGGTTGGGCCGCGCCGGGAGAAGCGGCTAGCCTTCGGGAGCGTGCTACGGGCCCGTATCCCCAGAATCTCGGGCCTTCACCACTCCCGCGGAAGGTCGCTAGGTTGGGGGAGGGCGCACGCAGCGTCGCGCGCATGGCCTACCGGTCCACCGCTCCGGAGCTATGTACTGCATGGGTGACTACTATCAGTCCACTGACCTTCCCCGCTTCAGCGAGATGGGCAAGGAGGCGGGTCCGTTGTGGGACAAGTTCAGCGCCTGGTACGACGCGGTGTTCGAGGAGGGAGCGCTCACCACACGCGAGAAGGCGCTGATCGCCCTGGCCGTGGCGCACGCCGTGCAGTGTCCCTATTGCATCGACGCGTACTCACAGGAGTGCTTGACCCATGGAGCAGACCCGGAGCAGATGACCGAGGCCGTGCACGTCGCCGCCGCGATCCGCGGCGGCGCGTCGCTGGTGCACGGCGTTCAGATGCGCAACCACGTCGAGCGATTGGGGATGTAGCGGTGGCCCGGATCCTCCCAACCTTGCACAAGCGCCGCGCGCCACTCGCCAGCACGGATGAACAGTGGCGAATCCTACGCGAGCTGCATCTGGCACGCTCGTTCGATCAGGCCTTGGCATCCGCGGACATGTTCCCGCTCCGTCCGACCGGGATCGAGATCCTCCAGATCAACGTTGGCAAGCGGTGCAACCAAACGTGTCGGCACTGCCACGTCGACGCTGGCCCCGACCGCGAAGAGGTCATGACCGACGCCGTGGTCGATCGCTGCCTGGAAGTACTCGACGCCGAGCGGATTGAGACCCTCGACATCACGGGCGGGGCACCGGAGCTGCATCCCCGGTTTCGGGAGATCGTCGATCGCGCCCGCGCGAGCGGGGCGCATGTGATGGACCGCTGCAACCTCACCATCCTGCTGCTCCCGAACTACTGGGATCTGCCGGAGTTCTTCGCGTCGCATCGAGTCGAGATCGTTGCCTCGTTACCGCACTACCGCGCGCGCCAGACCGATGCGCAACGTGGCGACGGGGTGTTCGAGGAGTCGATCGAGGCGCTGCGCCGCCTGAATGCGTTCGGCTACGGCGATCCCGGAAGCGGACTACTGCTCGACCTCGTCACCAACCCGGTCGGTGCAGTCCTACCAGGCAACCAACTCGCACTCGAGCACGACTGGAAACGGGAGATGGAGCGACGGTACGGTGTCCGGTTCAACCGGCTGTTCACGATCACCAACATGCCGATCGCACGCTATCTCGAGTGGCTCGAGGAATCGGGCAATCTCCGCGAGTACATGCAGCGCCTTGTGACCGCCTTCAACCCAGCCGCAGCTGCCGGAGTGATGTGCCGCAACACGCTGTCGGTTGGGTGGGACGGTACGCTGTACGACTGCGACTTCAACCAGATGTTGAACACAGCCGTCGACGCTGGTGCACCGCAGACGGTCTTCCACTTCGACCGTCATGTGCTCGAACGACGGTCAGTTGCGACCGGGCCCCACTGCTTCGGCTGTACCGCTGGCGTCGGATCGAGCTGCGGTGGCGCGACGGTGGCGGAGGAAGCGGCCTGATCTCGCTGTCGTTTCCCGGATTGCTCATCCGCTGTTCACCGGGCACACAGGGCGTACCTCCGGGTGAGCGCCGCTGAACCCATCACATGGCATTCTGGACCCATCGGTCGTCGCGCTGCCTCGCGCACATCCGGTTGCGGCCGCATTTCCGCGCGTTCAGTTTTGAACGTGTGTGGGCAGAGTGACGCACGCGGGTGCAACTCCACAGGGAGGCAACGTGAAGCAGCAGGATCTCATCGACAATCTCAACGAGGATCTCGCGGGCGAGTACGGCGCGATCATCCAATACATCACGTACGCGGCCAAAGCGACCGGACCGTATCGTCCGCAGTTGACGCAATTCTTTCTCGCCGAGGTGACAGACGAGCAGGCGCACGCACAGTTCCTCGCCAACAAGATCGTGGCCTTGGGCGGCGAGCCGACGACGACACCGCGCGCCGTCCCCGCGGCCAAATCGAACCGCGAGATGCTGGCGGCCGTTCTCGAGGCGGAGCGCCAGGCGATGAAGGACTACTCGCAGCGCGCGAAGGAGGCCGAGGCGTTCGGGGACAAAGGACTCGTCGTGCAACTCGACGACATGGTCCGCGACGAGAGTGGCCACTCGGAGGAGACCGAGCGCATCCTGCGCGACTGGCCCGTCTGAGCGCGCAGCGAGCGGGCGACACCGACCGCGTCGTCCGACCAGGGACGGCGCGGTCGGGCGTCGTCGCACCCTGACGGTCGAGAGCGCTCAGGGTGCCGGATCCAGCACCGCGGGCACGGGATGCTGTGGGTCCGGAATGTCGTTCAGTACTGCCGCGATCAGCCATGCCCCGTCGCGCCGGACGAGCGAGAAGCTGTCCACCCCCTGCTGCGGCGGACGCGGTGAGCCCGGGATGTGTGCCTCGTACAGCACGAGCACGTGCGCGATGTCCTTGAACTCGAGTGGCACCGTGCGGAGGATCTTCTCCTCGAACCCGGTCTCGCTCACGTTGGCCCGCTCGATGAACTCCAGCCAGTCACCGATGAACCCATCGAGTGACATGACCTCGTTTGCGGTTCGGCTCGTCCGGAGCACGATCACCGCCTCGTCCAAGAACAGCGACCGCACTCGATCCCAATCCGGGGTCGTACCGGCCTCGAAGGTGACGAGATCGTACAGCTCGCGCACGACCGCGTCTGCGGTTTGCGATCGAGCACTAGCAGGGACGGCAGCACTCGCGAGTAGCACTGCTGCGACCGCACTTCGGTACACCTTGCGCATGACTTCCCTCCCGCGGCGAGTAGGAACGTGCCGCCAGACCTAGGCGCCGTGGCGCTCACTATACCGCAAAGCTATACGCGGTGCCCCCACTTCTGCCAGCAACGGGTCATCGGCTTGCCCCCGCCGCCGTCACCCCGCAGCTTGAGCCCACCGGCCCGTCTCTCGAGCCCGGAGCGCCATGTTCAGTCGAACTGCCGAGTTGTACGATGCTTTCTACCGCGAGAAGGACTACCGAGCGGAGGCGCGCTCCGTGGCTGGCGTCATCCGGGCCCGCGTGCCTACGGCGGCGACCCTACTCGATGTCGCCTGCGGCACAGGTGAGCACGCCCGATTCCTCGCGGAGGACCACGCGTTCTCCGTGGAGGGCACGGACCTCGAGCCGGGGCTGCTGAAGATTGCGGCCACCAAGGTGCCAGCTGCGGCCTTTCACGTGGCCGACATGGTCGACTTCGCACTCGGCCGCCGGTACGACGCCGTCACCTGTTTGTTCGGTTCGATCGGTTACGTTCGCACCGAGCCGGCTCTACGCCGTGCGCTCGCGGCGATGGCTCGACACCTCGTGCCCGGGGGGGTACTGGTGGTCGAGCCGTGGTTCGAGCCGGGCACGATGACGCACGGATTCGTGACGCTGCTCTCGACCGAGCTGCCGGATGGAGCGACTGCGTGTCGCATGAGCCACACCAGGGTCGATGGGCGGCTGTCTCACCTCCGCTTCGAATACCTGCTCGGCGATGCGAATGGACTCCGGCGAGAGAGCGAAGTACACGAGTTGGGGCTCTTCTCCCGCGACGAGACGACGGCCGCGATGAGCGCGGCAGGCCTCCGCGACATCGCGTTCGACGAGCAGGGCCCGAGCGGGCGTGGCCTGTACGTCGCGACCTGTCCCTGAACGCCAGAGGGAGCCCAGAACCACACGCCCAGACGACGGACTCTATGCAGCGCATCCGCCTCAGCGAGAAGCTCGCCCAGATCCAGGAACACTGGGAGCCCAAGATCGTCGCCGAACTGAACGGACAGCACGTGAAGCTCGCCAAGGTCGCGGGTGAGTTCGTCTGGCACCACCATGCGGACGAGGACGAGCTGTTCCTCGTCCTGGATGGATGCCTGACGATGGAGTTCCGCGACAGGCAGGTCGTCCTGGAAGCAGGTGACGTACTCGTCGTGCCCCGTGGAGTCGAGCACCGGCCCATTGCGGGAGAGGAGACACATATCCTCATGTTCGAGCCGGCAGGCACTCTCAACACGGGCAACGTCCGGGACGAGCGCACCCGGGAGCGCCTCGAGCGACTGTGAGTCCGGCTCACGCGCGCTCGCATCCGAGCGTATCCATCCTGCTTCCCTGCCGGAACGCGGCCGACACCCTGGACGAGACTCTCCGGTCGCTGAGCCGCCAAACATTCGCCGACCTCGAGATCGTGGCCGTCGACGACGGTTCCACCGACGGCACTGGCCGGGTGCTCGACCGCTGGCAGGCGAGCGACTCGCGCCTGCGCGTGTTATCCACCCCACCCCGCGGGCTCGTGTCCGCACTGAATACGGCGGCCGATGCTGCGCGCGGCACGATACTCGCGCGGATGGACGCCGACGACATCGCTCGACCCGAGCGGATTGAGCGGCAGGTCGTCATGCTGGTCCACCGACCCGACCTCGCCGCCTGCGGGACCCAGGTACGCTACTTCCCCAGGCGTCTGGTGCGAGACGGTGCGCGACGCTACGAGCGCTGGGTCAACGGCCTGATCGAGCCGGAGGAGATCGACCGCGACCTGTTCGTCGAGTGTCCCATTCCTCACCCGACGCTCGCGATCCGGCAGACGGCCTTTGAGGCTGTCGGGGGGTACCGCGATGCTGGCTGGCCCGAAGACTACGACCTCGTCCTGAGACTGTGGCGGGCCGGGTATCGGCTCGGGAAGGTACCCGCCGTACTCCTGGACTGGCGCGACGGGCCGAGCCGTCTGTCACGCACACACGAGCGGTACCGGCCCGAGGCGTTTCGCCGCTGCAAGGTGCACTTTCTTGGTGAGCACGTCCCGGAGCGGCGGATTGTGGTATGGGGGGCCGGGCCAGTCGGCAAAGCGTTCGCGCGATCCTGGTTGACCGCGGGCGGAACGATCGCGGCGTTCGTCGAACTCGATCCCAGGAAGATCGGTCAGGAAATCCACGGTGCTCCGGTCATTGCCCCCAAGGAGATCCGCCGCTTCCGCAACACCTTCATCGTGGCGGCCGTCGGGCACGCGGCGGCACGGGAGGACATCCGAACGACCCTCCGCCAAGCCGGTTTCACCGAGCCCGGGCACTGCCGCGCGGTCGCCTAAATCCGCCCCGTTGCGTCGCGCCCCGAGAAACAAGCCAACGCATCAGCAGAAAATGACTTACAGCGATCGGGTCCCCGGTCGGCACTACCGTCCCTCCCCGCTCTGCCTCCCCGTCGGATACCCTGGCACGCCCTCGTCGGCAGGGCGCGGACCCGTATATTTGGTATGAACTTGCCCCTTCCCGCATCCGGCGCAGCATGGCGGATATCAGCGTCCAGCGCATCGATGACTACCGGTGGCGCGTGCACCGGACGGGCAACATGCGCACCGACGGGCTCATCTTCGCCGACGCCGAGTTGATGCACGACCTCGAGGGCGACCAGTGCATCCAACAGGTCGTCAACGTGGCACATCTGCCGGGCATCGTCGGTCCGTCGATCGCGATGCCCGACATCCATTGGGGCTACGGGTTTCCGATCGGGGGCGTTGCCGCGTTCGACGAGCACGACGGAGTGGTGTCGCCAGGCGGAGTGGGTTACGACATCAACTGTGGGGTCCGGCTGTTGTGCAGTCCGCTGCGGGTCGACGAGGTCCGGCCGCACCTGCGCCGGCTGATGGACACCCTGTTTAGCAGCATCCCCTCGGGCGTCGGCTCTTCCCGCTCGGACGTCACGCTCTCGAGCGGCCAACTCGAGCGTGTCCTCGAGCACGGGGCCCGCTGGGCGGTCCGCGAGGGCTTCGGCGCCGAGCAGGATCTCGACGCCATCGAGGCCGGTGGCTGCCTCCCCGGGGACCCGGATCGCGTGAGCGACAGGGCCAAGCAGCGCGGCAGGGCGCAACTCGGGACCGTCGGCAGTGGGAACCACTTCGTCGAGGTTGGACACGTTGCGGAGGTGTACGACGACACCGTGGCGCAACGACTCGGCCTCACGCCCGGGACCGTCACCTTCTTCATTCACTCCGGCTCCCGCGGGTTGGGTTACCAGGTGTGCGATGATTATCTCGACACCATGGTCCGGGCGGCGGCGAAGTACGGTATCGACCTGCCGGACAAGCAGCTCTGCTGCGCGCCACTCACGAGCCCTGAGGCGAAGGCGTACCTTGGGGCGATGAACGCCGCGGCGAACTACGCATTTGCGAATCGACAGCTCATGGCGCACTACGTCCGCAAGGCTCTCGCGCGGATCTTCACGACGGATGTCGCCGAGCGAACCAGCCTCGTGTACGACGTCGCTCACAACATCGCGAAGTTCGAGACGCACGAGATCGAGGGCGCGCGCCGGCGTCTCTGCGTGCATCGCAAGGGAGCCACGCGTGCGTTCCCGCCCCGGCATCCGGAGCTCGCGGATCGGTTTCAGGATATCGGGCAGCCGGTCCTGATCCCCGGAGACATGGGGCGATATTCGTTCGTACTCGTCGGCACCGCCGGGGCGATGCAGCAGTCCTTCGGCTCGACCTGCCACGGGGCAGGACGGCGCATGAGCCGGCATCAGGCGAAGAAGGCTGCGCGACCACGCAACGTGATGCGTGAGATGGAGGATCGGGGGATTCTCATCCGCGCCGCCAGCCGCAGGACGGTCGACGAGGAGATCCCAGAAGCGTACAAGGACGTGCAGCGAGTCGTGGACGTGGTGCACGGCGCGGGCATCGGTCGCAAGGTCGCGAAGCTCGTGCCAATCGGAGTCGTCAAGGGATGAGTCAAGACTGAGAGGATGCATCGCATGGAGATGACCGGCAGCTCGACACCCGTCGTCGGTGGCTCGACCGAGCTCGAGCGGCTCCCGACCCTCATCGTTCCGGATCACGACGAGCTCGCCCGTCTGCTCGCCGACCACATCGTGCGCCTCATCGGCGAACGGGTTGCATCGACTGGCCGCTGTGTGCTCGGCCTCGCGACGGGGAGCACGCCGGTCGGCATCTACCGTGAGCTGATCAGACGCTACCGGGCCGGTGAGGTCGATTTCCAGCACGTCGTCACGTTCAATCTCGACGAGTACTACCCCATGTCGTACGAGAGTCATCACAGCTATCGGCGCTACATGTGGGAGAACTTCTTCGAGCACGTGAACATCCCCCCGGATCAGACACACATTCCCGACGGCACGGTGCCGCGCACAGAGCTGCGTCAGTATTGCAGCGCGTATGAGGCAGCCATCCGCGAAGTGGGTGGTATCGACTTTCAGATACTCGGTATTGGCAAGACCGGGCACATCGGGTTCAACGAGCCGGGATCCGCCAAGAACTCCCGCACGCGGCTCGTGACGCTGGACACCACGACACGAAAAGACGCCGCCGCCGACTTCTTCGGCGAAGACAACGTGCCGCGTGAGGCGATCACGATGGGGGTCGCCACTATTCTCGAGGCCCGTGAAGTCGCGCTGATCGCCACGGGCGAACACAAGGCCGCCATCGTCCGGCGCGCGGTCGAAGGAGATATCACCCCACAGGTCGCGGCCACCTTCCTCCAGGAACATCCGAAGGCTGTTGTATATCTCGATCTCCCTGCGGCTGCCGAGCTGACACGAATCGCGACGCCATGGCTGCTCGAGCCCGTAGAGTGGACCCCCACGATGACCGAGCGCGCGGTCGTGTGGCTGGCGGACCAGACGGGCAAGGCGATCCTGAAGCTCAGCGCCAAGGACTACGCCGACCACGACCTGAGTCCCTTGCTCGCCCGGCATGAGTCACCGGGTGCCATCAATGGTGTCGTGTTCAACTGGTTACGGGAGAAGATTCGCGGACGCGCCCGCCTGCCCCGCGACCGCCGAGTCGTCGTCTTCTCTCCGCATCCGGATGACGACGTCATCTCAATGGGAGGCATCCTGCGAAAGCTCTGGGAGAACGGCAACCAGTTGATCGTCGCCTACATGACGAGCGGCAACATCGCCGTATTCGACTACGACGTGCGGCGCTACCTCGACTTCACCGAGCGCACCGCCGATGCACTCGGGCTGCACCGGGATATCGTCGAGGAACGCAGGCGTGAGGTCGAGCAGAGCTTCACCACCAAGCACCCCGGCGACATCGACATTCCGCTCGTCCAGGACATCAAGCGTTTCATCCGCGAGTGCGAGGCCGTCTCGGCACTCGAGACCGTGGGTATCTCGGCTAGTGCAGCGCGATTCCTCGATTTGCCATTCTATCGGACCGGCCAGGTGCGCAAGCTGCCGATCGGCGAGGACGACGTGCGTATCGTACAGGACCTCCTCGAAGACTTCCGCCCGCAGCTCGTGTTCATCGCCGGTGATCTGTCCGATCCGCACGGCACGCACCGGATGTGTAAGGAAGCCATCGAGCGCGCGCTCGAGCGGCTGGACGCACCGAAGCCCGAGGTCTGGTACTATCGCGGCGCCTGGCAGGAGTGGCCCCTGCCGGAAGCCGACGTCCTCGTGCCACTCTCGCACGAAGAGGTCCGGCGGAAGATCAACGCCATCTTCCGGCACGAATCCCAGAAGGACGCCGCCCCCTTCCCAGGTCCGTACGACGACCGGGAGTTCTGGGAACGAGTCGAGGCCCGGAACAAGGACACCGCTGCGGAGGCGGATCGGCTTGGCTTGCCCGAGTACTACGCGATGGAGGCCTACGTCGTCCGGCGGCCGGACGGCAAGGGTGACGAGCAGACCGACAGACCGTCAGGCACAGGAACGGCAGAGACGCCCGGCCACTAGGGGGCAAGCAGGCGGTCGACCTCCTCTTGCGCATCCAGGAGTCGCGCGATGTCCGCGGCCACTTGGCGGGCACTGCCAAGTCGCGTGGTGACGCTCCCAATCTCCGCCGTGCCCGCCGACAGACGCAGGAGATCGACGCGTAGCGTCTCCAGTGCGGCGACCGCCTGCTGCATTCGCTCCTTGGCACGATCGCGGAGCCCGCACACGTGCGCCGCGCGAGCGTCGGCGCCCGGCGGGCGCGCCGCGGTATCGCCCGATGCCGTCTCGATCGCCGTGAGCACCGCGGTACAGTCGTCGACGAGTCGCCGCATTCGGTGGGCATCGTCCTCGAGGCCCGCGACGACTTGCTGTAGATCGGGCAGTGCGCGTTGTGCCTCGGGGGAGAGGGCATCGTACAGCCCGAGCACGGCTGCGCCAAGCGCGACTTCCGTGGGACGTGCCGTCAGCGCGGTCGATGGCAAGGCAACGCGCTTGATGCCGACGCCGGCGATACGGAAGAGCCACTCGCCGATCGTGCCCTTCCACAGTCTCCAGCGCTGCCGAGCCTTCTTGTCGGAGCGCTTGATCGCCCGCACGCCGGCAATGGCTCCCACCGCACCAGCCGCGATACTGCCTCCAATGAGCGTTGCGGAGTAGGGCAGGACCATCGTGGCCACACCCGTCGAAAGGGCCAGAGCGACGGCGAACCCTCCGTAGGCGAGCCGGCGCAAGCGTGCGGCATCCTCGCGGTAGCGCTCCCCGTAGAGATACGCGAGCTCTTCCTGCCGGGCCTCGATGTCCTGCAGCAGCGCCTGCACCACGTCATCCCGTCCGTACCCTGCGCGCAGCACGCGGCGGACGCGCGGGAGGAGCAGCCCAAGAGACAACGAAGCCACCCCACCGACAAGGAGAAGCGGGGCGACGCTCCCGAGTAGCACCGAGGAACTGGGGTACACGAGGACGGACGCCATCATCGGTGTGAGCCAGACGCCGAGCATCACGTAGACCCAGAACGGCGACCGGGTTCCACGTCGCTTGAGTTCTTCGACGAAGTGCCGCACTGGAACCGGCGCGTGCCGTCGCTCCTCGAGGGCGGCGCCGAGTCGCTCTGCGAGATCGGCGGCGGACTCGACACGATCGTCAAGGGCTTTGACAAGACATCGGTCGATCACGTCGCCAAGCTTCGCGGGTACACCGGGCGCCACCGTCTGGAGCCGACTCGGCGGCGTACTGAGATGGTGCGCCATGGCCTCGGCCGGCGTGCCTGACGGGTACGGATACCGTCCGGAAAGCGCATGGAAGGCCACCAGACCGAAGGAGTAGAGATCGCTCCGGCCATCGACTTCGCCGCCGCGAACCTGCTCGGGGCTCATGAACTCCGGCGTGCCGATGACGCGATCCGGATCGTCCCGGTCGGATGCCCGTCCCGCAAGGGCGATGCCGAAATCCGTGACGAGGACCCGGTCAGTTCCGTGCTCGAGCATGATGTTGTCGGGCTTGATGTCACGGTGCACGACCCCCTGGCTGTGGGCGTGCGCCAGCGCCCAGGCGATCTGACGCAGTGCCTGCACCGCTTCGCGTACGGGAAGCGGTCCCCGAGAGGCGATGCGCTGCGTCAGTGTCTGCCCCTCGATGTACGCCATGACGAAGAACACGAGATCCCCGTGCTCCTCGACGGCGTGGATCGGCACGATGTTCGGGTGCGACAGGCGAGCGGCGGTGCGCGCTTCGTTCAGGAACCGCTCACGCAAGACCGGCTGTCGCGCGAGGTCCGGCGGAAACAACTTGATCGCTACGGGGCGATCGAGCGCGACGTCCCGCGCCAAGGCCACGATGCCCATTCCCCCTCGACCGATCTCGTGGTCGACGGAGTACCGGCCCGCAACGGCTTCTTGAAGATCGAGCAGCTCTGGACAGGACCGGACGTCGCGCATGCGATACGATCACACTCCACGCGCCGCTGGGCAACGTGCGGGCGGACGCGCGCCGAGGGCGGAGGCCACGTCCAGATCCGTGAGGACCCAAAAAAATGAGGCGACCCACCCACCCGAAGGTGGTGGGCCGCCTCGCGCGCTGGCTACCCGGAGTCAGGGGATTCACTCCCGCTGTTCTCCTTCCTGACGCCACCGCCTGGACTGCTCCGCCCGCGGTAGGGCGCACAGGAGCTCCGGCTTCCATCCCCAAGCAGTCTGGCCTGACCGCAAGGTTCGCCAGTGCGGGCGCTGCGAGTCAATCGGGTCGCGGACCGACTTCTCGCACTGCACACCGAGACGCCACATCGGCGTGGACGGGGCACGCGACTGGCCCCATCTGCCCTGGAGAGGTGATCACCCGGATCGTCGGACGCCCGAGCCCTTAATTTGCGTCGGCGCCCTCCCCGGAATTCCCTCCGAGAGCGGGTCACAAAAGGCGTAGCAGAGACTTGTGGGGTCCCAGCCCTTCCCTCAGGCGACCACCCGCAACTTACGATCGACGCAAAATCCCGCAAGCGCCGAATTTTCTTCGGCTTACGACATGCGATGTGCATTTGAATGTGGAAGAAGAACGGCGCAGACAAGGGCCCGATACGGCCATTTCCACCTCATGTGGATGTGTGCAGAAACTGAAGCCACACGTCCTCCACAGCTGAATCGACCCTGGTGCGCCCCAAAGAAACGCCGAGGATGGGCCACATTGTGTTGGGAGTGACGCACACTGGCAGCGACGCGGCGTGCGGGGACCGCCTAGCGGCCGTTGGGAGTGAGCTTGACGTCGGCCGCCTGGGCAAAACCGGCCAGGCCGGCGTCGACCGACGCGAGACTCCGATGGATCTGACTGGTGCGGTAGGGCCCCCATGCCTTGAGCGAATCCGCCCATTGGCCCGGCCCCGTAGCACTGAGCCCCTGCTCACATTCCGTCCTGAGCACGGAGTCGGTCGTGCGCATGGCGGCCAGCAACTCGCGATGCGCGGCGACGAGTCCCCCATGTGCAGTCGGCGGTGGCTGGAGCAGGGGAGTCGCCTGTGCAACGGCGACACGCAGTCCGGCGCATGACTGCGTGAGCCGCCGCGCGCGACCGACTACGGTCTGCTCCCCTGCCATCGCGAGATCCCGTCGAAACTGCGCGATACTGCCGCGCACGCGCTCCGTCGAATCGCGCAGCATCCGGAGGGCACGCACCTGGACGCTCGCCGTATCGGGGGCGGGCTGCTGTGCACTCACGGGTGTCGAGGAGGCTACGACGACCAGCAGGCCTGCGAATGCGATCGCGCTCAGTGATCTCACGTGCCGACTCCGACCTCCTGGTAGACGTACGGCCGAGAACCGACCGTCGGTGTGAACAGCACGCCCGCACCGCTCGTCGCGAACCAGCCGGCCAGCATGAGATTGGATATGCCTTCGGCCGGCTCCTCGAAGACAGTCGCCAACCAGCGGCGGACGTGCAGCAACTCGGGCGCTCGACGCGAGAGCATCGATAGGACTCCACCCACACCCTGGGTCGCGCGCAGGAAGTGTGCAATGGCGTGGGCGCGCTGCACAAACTCGAAGGCGCGCACGCCCGGCTCGTCATACAGCAGCGATCCCTCGTAGGGCTCGGCAGGCGGAGCATCCATGCGCGGACCCATGTACACGAACCGCCGACGCCCGTCGTGCCGGCGTTCCACCACGGCAGCCGCGTACTCACCACCGAGCCGCGCGGCGTGGATCAGGTCGGTATCACCGAGGATGCCCACCGTGACCGTCCACTCGAGCGTGGCGAGCGCACTGTGAAGGGGACAGCCCATTTGCTCTTCGAACGCGAGGAGGCGCGGGGCCTCGCCGGCGCTTTGAAAGAACGTCGCCAGGGCAGTGGCCCGGTCGGCGAAGCTGTGCGTCGAGCGCGTGACGGCAGGTGTAGTCATGAGCGTTCCAAGATAACGCTACCCCGGAGACCGGCCAAAGATACCCGGGATTGCCCAGCTGTACCTGGCCTCGTGCGCGGTGTAGACTGTTCGAGGGAGATCAACGAGAGAGGCCATCGAGTTCATGCGTCCGTCCCGCCGTCTGCCGGTCACCGCACTTGCGGTTGCGCTCACGCTACTCGCGTTCGGTCCCCAGGGCCACCCGATCCTGAAGCGGTGGGTAGGGACACACGAGGGGCGGCCGCTCGTCCTCGACTTTTACGGCGATACGATGCTGGTAGTGAATGACGAGTATCTGACGGGATACCGGCTCACGGGTCGCACGTTGACCGTCTTCGGTGACACGTCATTCACCGTCAGTTACTGGTTTGCGCTCGACCGCATGATGATCGAGACCGAGAACGACGTGCTCATCACCATGGCTGAGCAGGATCTCCTTGCCCGCCCGATGTTCGGCCGGTGGGCCGGATCGGGGTTCTCATCGGGCCGACGGATTGAACTCTACCTGGGGCGCGGCGGAGTCGCTCGGTGGCGCAGAGTGCCGGGTGGCGGATGGGTCGACGGGGAGTGGGACCGGAGCTCGCGCACCATCACATTCACCTGGATGCCGGATTCGACGACCTGGATTGCCCAATACGATCCGCTCGGATCGGCACTGCTGTTCCAGGAAGGTGGGATCGACGACGAGACGATCGTCCTCTGGCACACGCTTCGCTGATCGGCGTCGCGATCGCCGGGTAACGGTGCCGGCTGGGAGCTAGCGGCGGCGCGCTCGCTTCGCCGACTTCTTGACCGGCCGCCCAGTCGTCGACTTCTTCGCGGCGCCGCCACTTGGCCTTCCGGCCGACTTCCTTGCCGGACGTCCCACTGGAGTGCGCCGCGTAGCGGGCGGTTTAGCCTGTTGCTTCGTTGCTGGAGGTTTCGCCCGCGCTGGTGGTGTCGGCTTCCGCTTCGCAGCGGGCGGAGACTTGCGGCTGCGCCCTTTCGGCACGGCTGCCTGTACGTCCGCGAGTACGCGCTCGCCCTCACCGGATTGGATGAGCCCCCGGCGCACCGCGTACTGGACCAGCTCGTTGGCATATTCGTGACTGAACTCCTCAACGCCGGCTCCTGCGCGGATCATACCCACAAGAGCATCCGCCACCGGATTCCGGAGGACGTTGACGATCCCCGGAACGGATTCGAGGAGGGCAGAAATCTGGGAACCACCGAGCTCGCGAGCCATCGAAGTCCTTGTTGGAGTGTCGGCCGGCAAGCTAGTCAGCCCAGCGGACGGCGTCAAGCCGAGCGCCTGGTGGCCGAATGTGCCATAAGCTATTGCCAATAAAAGACTAAGAACGACTTGCCGGCGACTCGTCGTCTCCCGGGGCTACGGCACGGTTCCGCTCTCGGAGTCGCCTCGATCGAAAGGGCTGGTGCGCCCTCCGCTGAATCCGCCAATCTGACTGCGCGAGCAATTCGGCGAGCACCGACCTGGTCCGCTGGTCAACCGGAAGCTCGAGCTCCACCTCCAGTCGGTAGTCCGCTTTGTCGCTTCCGCGCCCGGTGAGAATGAAGCCGGTTCGCCCAGGATGGACGGCATCGATCTCGACCTCGGCAACGTTCACGTAGGGGTTGCCTGGCTCGTCGGTCGGGGGCATTGCAGCACTCCCTTTGAGACGTGATGTACCGAGATTGTGGCGCAATTCGCGGGCCGTCAAGAGCCGCGGGGCACTTGCGAACCCGGATTTGGCATGGCAGCCCGATCCGGGATACATTCCCTGCGGCAGCATAGCGGGAGTGGATTTCGTGGGACGTCGAGGTATCAAAGAATTCCGGGCCCCTGAGGCCCTCCAACTCATCCTAGCCGATCGCGACCGGGAGCCGTTGATTTGCCCGTCCTGTGGGAACGGCGGCATCGAGCGGACTCCCAAGCGACGGCTCCCAAAGAACCGGGCCCAAACGTATCGCCAGGTGACGCTGAAGTGCGGAAAGTGCGGTCGGCAGGCCGTGTACATCCCGCCTCAGGTCACGCAGCCGTCGGAGAGGGAACTCATCGGCAGCTGAGCCCACATGAGGAGTCCTGCGGGGGCCGAAGCGGCCCCCGCAGTCTGACAGCTACTTCCTAAAATGCGGGAACGCCACGTCGCTCCAACTCCGTGGCGAGGACGATCTCTGCCGTCACACTGCACCCCATGCGGCGAGCTGCCTCGGCATGGGCGGCGAGATCGGACGCGGCTTGCAGTCGGAGCTTCACGAGGTAGCCGACCTGCCCCGTGAGCAGGTGGCACTCCTGACACGATCTGGAAGCTCGCCACCCTGCGACGAGCCGCTCTCGATCGGTTGTCGGCCCCGGCACGGCGCGGAGGAATCCCACATAGCCCCATCCGATGGCCTCGGCAGCAACCGCTGCGTGGTACCCCGTGAGGACTCCGGCCTCCTCCAACTTGCGAACACGCTGAAAGACAGCCGGAGCGCTGAGGCCCACCGAATCCCCAAGCTCTTGGTAACCGAGCCGGGCATCTTCCTGAAGCAGGGCGAGCAGCTGGCGATCGAGCCTGTCCATTAGACGGTTAGACGGTTAGACGGTTAGACGGTTAGACGGTTAGACCTGCAGGTATGTGATACGAAGAAGATTTTGTCAAATGGCGACCTACCCTAATTGTATTCTGTGATACCGCCATGTCGACCAATGCAACTCAAGCAGTCAAGTGGACTTGTCACGCGCCCCAAAGTGCTGCGGAACCCGCCACAGAAAGCGGCCCGGGGTTTGATCCGGGCCGCTCTCTCGGCTCCGCAAGCCAGACATGCGGACGGACGCCAGACGGTCAGTTCAGTCGGGCCTCGAGAACAGCCGGTCCCATCGAATCCCGGTCAAGAACGGGAGGGGCATGAGGCTCGTCGGATCGAAGCTGTAGTAGATGAGCAGGGGTCGTCCGGCAATCCGGTTCCGACCGAGGAAGCCCCAGTAACGGCTATCGTAGGAGTTGTCGCGGTTGTCCCCCATCACGAAGAACGAGTCAGCCGGAACGACGAGCGGTCCCCAGTTCCTAAGCGTCGGTCGGTAGGATCGCGGATCCCGCTCCACCAGATAGTCCACCTGCCACTCCCGCATGCGCGGATCTTCCGGATCGAACCGTGAGCCGGTACGGATCGCATGTGGTTCGGGCGTCGCGACACCGTTGAGATACAGTCCGCCATCCAACATCGCCAGCGTGTCACCGGGCATACCGATTACTCGCTTGACGACGTTCACTCCCTCCTCCTCAGGCGAGTAGAACACCACGATGTCGAAACGGCCCGGCTCCCGTAATGCCGGCAGTCGCGTGTGCACGATCGGGATCTCAGCACCGTAGAGCGCCTTGTTCACGAACAGGAAGTCGCCGATCAGCAGCGTGTTTTCCATGCTCCCGGACGGAATCCGAAAGGCCTCGACGAGCAGTGAGCGGACGAAGAACCAGATCACGAGCGCGATCAAGATCGACTTGAGCCAGTCGCGCGCGACTTCGCCAACCGACTTCTTCTCATATCTCGGTGTCGCCAACCGACGCTCGCCGAACTGCGAACTCGCTGCCACCGTCACTCCGTCCATTCCAGTTGCATAGGATGCGCTGCTACGGCGTTTCCACCCAATCGGCAACGAAGATGTTCGTCTCTCCCTCTACCGCCCCATGACGGTTCGACGCGAACACGAGTTTCGTGCCGTCGGGCGAGAAGATCGGGAACCCGTCGAAGTCACCGTATGTCGTCACCTGCGTGAGTCCGGCTCCGTCGAGTCCGATCAGGAACAGATCAAAGTTGCGGCCATCGGGATCCTCGTGATTCGACGAGAAGATGATCCGCCGGTTGTCGGGATGGAAATAGGGCGCGAAGTTCGCACCCCCCAACTTGGTGATCTGCCGCTGGTTGGAGCCATCAGCGTCCATCACCCAGATCTCCATCTGACTCGGGCGAATCTTGTTGTCCGCAAGCAGGGCACGATAGTCCGCCTCACCTTCAGGTGTCTCGGGATGCCATGCCCGATACACGATCATGCTCCCGTCGTGCGAGTAGAACGGACCGCCGTCGTAGCCCACGGTCGTCGTGAGGCGCTGCACATCGCTTCCGTCGACACGCATCGTGTAGATGTCCAGATCGCCGTCCCGGGTCGACGTGAACACGATCCGATTCCCGTTCGGCGATACCGTTGCCTCGGCGTCGTAACCCGGCGTGCTGAAGATCGGGCTGACGTCTCCACCGGTGGTATCGGCAGTGTAGATGTCGAAGTCGTACAGCGCCCAGACATACCCCCGACTGAAGTCCGGCGGCGGAGGACACGCCTCGTCCGCCCGGAACGTGCTCGAGTACACGATCCGCGAGCCGCCGCCGTAGAAATAGCCGCAGGTCGTCCGCCCGAGCCCGTTGGACACCATCCGCAGGCCGGAGCCGTCGACATTCATGATGTACTGCTGATCGCAGGTCTCTTCGCCGCTCGTGCGCTGGAAGATCAGCTGTGTTCCGTCTGGCGACCAGTACGCCTCGGCGTTCTGTCCGTCGAACGTGAGCTGTCGAATGTTGCGGATGTGCGACTCCCCAGGCTCGGCAGCGCGCATCACTGCTGGCGCATCCGCCTCAGGGGGCTGCTCCCGGCCAGCCGAGCATGCGTTAGAGCCGACGAGGGCCCCTGCCAGCGCCAACAGGACGCCGAAGGGCCGGGCACTCAGTCTAGAAGAATCGTTTCGCATCCGCCCAATATAATCGGGGTCCATCGGGCGTCTTCCGGTGGGTCCCCACCGGCGTCCGGTCGGAGGGCTCAGAAATAGACTCCGAACTCGAACCGCCCGGCAAACCCCTTGGCCCCTCGAAAGAGCCCGCCGAAGGAACCGCCCAGGGCCTGCACGTACACCGTCCGCGTCTCGACGCCGATTCCCGCGGTATAGCCGATACCGTAGGTGCCGCCGAGAGCGAGCCCCAATCTCACAGGCAGGATTGGTGCCAACCGCCACGTGGACCAGAGATCGGCCGCGAGCGGCAGATCCAGCTCGCCGCCAGCCGGGATGGACAGACTGGCGTCGAGCTGCAGGTAGCTGTTCGCCCAGGCGCCTGCCGAGAGCCGGAGCGTACGGGGCAGGCTCAGCTTGACCTCGCTGGTATCCTGCACCGCAAACTCGGCCGTATCGAGGGAGTCGCCGATCTCGCCGAGGTCGGTACTGGCAAGCGACAACGAGAGGAGGCGCCGCTCGACACCCTCGATGGTCACCTTCCCGAGATTGGCGGCGAGCACCTCGAAATACAGGCCCGACGTCGGCCATTCGACTCGCGCGAGGAAATCGCCAGCGAAACCCGAGCCGCTGCCCAGGGATGGATCCGGCGTGTGCTCCACATCGAGGTCGAGCGCGGCACCGACGGAATCGGCACCGACATAGAGGGGAGTGCCGTCACGGAGCACCGTGACCTCTTGGGCGTACGCGATCGGCTCGATGTAGCGACCACCGAATCCGATGCTCACCCGGGCTCCATCCGGCGATCCAACCGGGCCGAGCCGTACCACCGCGTGCGCCCCTACCTCGGCGGTTGCGAGGCCTGCTCCCCGGGTCTCACCCACATCGAACGACTGTTGGCTGGCGTTGCCGTCGCGCAGCATTGCGACGGCATCCTCGTCCATCCGAAACGACCCATACCCGCGACCCTGTAGCGTGAGCCCCAGGCTGAGGCTCCGACCGACGGGGCCGCCCACGTAGACACCGCCTTCTCCCTGGCCGTCACCGATCGCTGCGTTTCCCGCGGGGACCAAGCCCGCCGTGTTCAGCAGGTCGCTGATCAGGAGGGCATCGTTGTCGCCCAGCTCGATGAGGGCGCCGATATCTGACACGTTGAGGGCGTTGTTCGCTGCGATGGCACCACCAGACACAACGACACCCCACCGGGGCACAAGCATATGGCGGAACGGATCGATGCGGAGCTGGGGCGTACGCCGAAAGGCCTGCACGACCTGCGCAGCTTGGGAGTCGTCCGGTACCGTTTGTCCCTCGGTGACGCCGGCCCGGCCGATCACGAGTGTGGCCACGAGCACGAGACGCCTCATGTTCCACCTCCCCGCTTCACCTCCAACACGACGGTCGAGCGCACGATCGCCCGATCGTCCGCGCCCAGTGCGGCGCGACCCGCGGCCTCGGGAGCACCGAACATCCTCGCCTTGAGCGTCGTCGTATACACCGAGCGCAGCAGAGGCTCGACATCGGCACCGGCCACTGCCACCTCTACCGAATCGACGACCGGTTCCTGCACCCGTCCCTCCACCGATACACTCGGGGCCGCGATCCGAACGGGGTCGAGGATGACGGCGCCGGGGAGCGTGAACACGTCCGCTGCACCGACGTCGCCTTCGATGTACGCAATCGACACTTCCAGTTCGTACGGTGTCGCGTTGGTGACCTCCGCCCGGGCGAAGGCTCGCACGAGCAGGTTGTCGATCACGTCCGCAATATCGTCCGGATCGAGGTCGAGCCCGTCATTGCGCTCGTTCTCCGGAGGGTACGCCACACCCTCTGGAGGAATCGTCGCGTCGAGACCGACAAAGAGGTCGATGGTGACCGCCATCGCATCCGACCGCTCGAGCGTGCTCGGCTGGCCATCGCCCGCGATCGCCGTGCCCGAGCCAACGACCGCCGCCCGCTCGCCGGCGAGCAGCAACTTCACCACACGGTCCACCAGTGCCGGCATCGTCACCGAGACCTCGGTGGACCCCGTGCGCGGTACCGTTACCGTGGCGCCACCGCCCGGAACCGGCACCACGATCGGATCACCGCGGTCGTCCCGCTCGTACGCAGGCTCCCCCGTCTCCGGATCGATCGGAACCTCTCCGGAAGCTGTGAGCGTCACAACGCCGATTACGAAATCGACGATCTCGACCGGCGTTGCTGCCTGGTTGGCAAACGAGATCCGCGCGCCCGCGGACTGCAGTGTCATTTCTGCCACGAGGTCCCGGAAATCGCCTAGCACGTCCAGGGATGACTCGGGGATCTCGACGTCGTCCTCGACGGTCACGGTCAGCTCGGGCGTGACGGTGGGGTCGAGCGGGCCTCGCAACCAGTCGACCGTGAACTCCCCGGTACCGGTCTGACGAATCGCGTCCGTGGCGTTCGCTTCGTTCGCTGGCGACCCCGAGACGACCAGTGCGAGATCCACCGTGAGGCTTGCGGATGGCGGCGCGACGGTCACGCCCGCTAGATCAAAGCCGATCACATGGCTGACATACGAACCGTCGCCGGGCGCCGCTGGAATCGTGCCTGTCGCGGTGAGCGGGGCGCCTCCGGCGTCGCGAAAACCGTTCAGTACCACCGAGTAGTCGATGGCCTCGACCAGCCGGTTGCTGGTCACGAGATCGAGGGAACCACTCGCGATCCTGAGGCTGTCGATGCCCTCGAGTCGTGGCTCGTCGGCAAGCACCGCATAGGTCACGCTCGTGTCGAGCGGTGTGCCCGCCGGAACCTGAAAGGCCTCGGGAGGAAAGGTCACGGACAGCAGGGAGAGGGTAATCCCCTCGAATCGCAGATCGTCGGCGATCGGGTAGCGCAACGTCTCTGGAGCGAGCGCCACGGCTACGATCCCATCGATCACCGTATCTCGGCTCAGGGCGAGGTCGCTGACATCGAACGTGTCACGCGCGAGCGGCAGGAGGTACTGGACGGTGTCGGCCTGCCCTCGAGCCAACTGATCCCGCGCCTCGGTGACGCCGCCTGGATCACAGGCCGCGATCAAGACGATCGTGCTGAGCGCTGCCGGGATGACGGTGTGGCGCACGGTCTCGCTCCGTAGAGAGTACAAGGGAACCCGTAGCATGACGCGACGGGCCGGTGTCGGCGATGACCTCGATCACACCGGCCCGTCCAATCCCAACGGACTACTCGGCGTCCATGTAGGGATATCGGTAGTCGGTCGGGGGCACGAAGGTCTCTTTGATCGCCCGAGCTGATACCCACCGCATGAGGTTCAACCCGGAGCCGGCCTTGTCGTTCGTACCGCTGGCGCGCGCGCCGCCGAACGGCTGCTGCCCAACCACCGCGCCCGTTGGTTTGTCGTTGATGTAGAAGTTGCCAGCCGAGTGCCGCAACGCCGTCACGGCCTGCTGGACGGCCCGCCGGTCAGTGGCAAACACACCGCCCGTCAGTCCGTACGGTGACGTCCGGTCGACCAACTCGAGCGTCTTCTCCCAGTCGGCGTCCTTGTAGACGTACAGTGTCAGCACCGGACCGAAGATCTCCTCGACCATCGAGACGTAGTCGGGCTTCTTGGCCTCGATCACCGTGGGGCGGATGAAATATCCCTGCGACTTGTCCGCCTCCCCGCCGGCGAGGATCGTCGCATCCTTCGACTTCCGCGCGTTCTCGATGTATCCGGTGATGTCGTCGAAGGCCTTCTCGTCGATCACCGCCCCCATGAAGTTGCGGAAGTCCACGACGTCGCCCATCGCCATCCCATCGATCTCGTGGAGCATCGGGTCCTTGATACGTTTCCACAGGCTCTCCGGCACATAGACCCGGGAGGCGGCACTGCATTTCTGACCCTGGTACTCGAAAGCCCCGCGCAGGATTGCCGCGATCAGGGCATCGTCGTGCGCACTCGGATGCGCGACGATGAAATCCTTGCCGCCGGTCTCACCGACGATCCTGGGATAGGTCTTGTAGCTCGCGATCCGCTCGCCAATCGTACGGTAGAAACTCTGAAAGACCGAGGTGGAGCCGGTGTAGTGGATGCCGGCGAAATCCGGGCTCGACAACACCGCATCGGTCACCCCGACCGGATCACCGGGCACGAAGTTGATCACGCCGGGAGGGAAACCGGCCTCCTCGAACATCCGCATGAGGTAGTAGGCACTGTAGATCGCCGTGCGGGACGGCTTCCACAGCGTGACGTTTCCCATCAGGGCCGGCGACGTCGGCAGGTTTCCAGCGATCGAGGTGAAGTTGAACGGGGTGATGGCGTAGACGAAGCCTTCGAGCGGCCGATACTCCATGCGGTTCCACATGCCCGGCGCAGACAAGGGCTGGTCGGCGTAGAGTTGCTCGGCGAAGTACACATTGAATCGGAAGAAGTCGATCAGCTCACATGCGCTATCGATCTCCGCCTGATGCACGGTCTTGCTCTGACCGAGCATCGTGGCCGCGTTCACAAGATCACGATAGGGGCCCGCCAGAAGGTCCGCCGCTCGGAGCAGTGCCGCGGCACGCTCCTCCCATGGCCATGCGGACCACTCCTTCCACCCTGTGAGCGCCGCATCGATTGCCTGCTGGGCCTCGTCACGACTCCCGCGGTGCCACGTGGCCAACACGCGTCCGTGATCGTGGGGCATCACGGATTTGCCCGTTTTGCCGGTTCGAACCTCCTTCCCGCCGATGATCAGCGGGATCTCGATCTCCTTCTCCGACAACTCCGCGAGCATCGCCTTCAGCTTCGCTCGCTCCGGAGAATCCGGGGCATACTCCCGGACCGGTTCGTTGTCGGGGATCGGGACCTGAATGTCTCCACTCATACGTCGGACGCTCCTTCCACCCTGGCACATTGAGATCTGCGGCATTACCCGAACGCCGCATCAATTCGAGGCTGTACGGCGGTAAATCTACACCCGTGACCTGAGCCTGCCGTCCAGGCACCGGACGAGCAGTAATCGCGCCGTGGGGCGCTGCGTGACTCCACTGGCACGACGGTGCTGCGTGCGCTATCACTTGTTGGCAGTCTCTCCTCCCACTCTATCCGAGGTCCTCCCATGCGCTTCCCCTTGCTGCTGTTGACACTGACCGCTCTCGCCGTACCGGTCGAGGCCCAAGACGAGGAGTTCACCCGACCGCCCGACTGGATGGTGCGGTTCGATCGACCGGCCCCGGACTCGGCGATCTACTTCGTGGACATGCCCCCCGGCTGGCATATCACCACGGGCCCGGCCGCCATCCTGTACGACCCAGCGACGACGGCGAGCGGCACGTACCACGTGCGATCGGAGATCTTCCTGTTTCCTGGCGAGCGACTGGAGGGGTACGGCATCTTCGTCGGCGGCAGCGATCTACAGGGAGACGGCCAAGCCTACACGTACTTCCTGCTACGCAAGGACGGGCAGTTCCTGGTGAAGGAGCGCCGTGGGAGCGAGACGGGGACGCTCGTGCCCTGGACGGCACACGCCGCCATCGTGCCGCATGACGGTGGGGAGGACCCGGTGAAGAATGTCGTGGAAATAGACGTCGGCGCAGACGGCGTCGCCTTCATCGTCAATGGTGAGACGGTACATCGCCTCGCTCGGAACGCAATCGCCACGGACGGGGTCGTGGGCGTTCGGGTGAACCACCGCCTCAATCTGCACGTCGCCAGCCTGACGGTCGAGTAGACGGCGCTCCACCGGAGCGGTCGAGCGGTGCGGCGAGGCCGTGCCGCTCGAGTAGCTCCCTATCCCCGAGGACATCCGCAAGGGGGCGGTCGGCAACCACGACGCCGCGGTGCAGCACCACGCCACGCTCGCAGAGCGCCGCCGCGACGTGGAGGTCGTGCGTGGCCGTGAGCAGCGTTTCCGGCCGAGTTGTGAGAAGGCGGACGAGACGTGACCGGCTCACCGCGTCGAGATCGCCGGTCGGCTCATCGAGCGCGAGTAGATCCGGCCGGGACACGAGCACCGTCGCCAGGGCTGCCAAGCGACGCTCCCCTCCGCTCAAATGGTGAGCCGGTCGGCTCTCCACCCCCACCAGTCCGAGCTCCTCGAGGATCGCCCGGGCGCGGTGAATGGCCTCGTGGGAATCAACGCCATTGTTGAGCGGTCCGAAGGCGACATCCTCCAGGAGGGTGGGCAGGAACAGCTGGTCGTTCGGGTCCTGGAACACGAGCCCCACCCGGCGGCGCACCTCCCGCACCGTGTCATCGGCCACGGCGAACCCAGCGACGGTCACCGAACCTGCATCCGGCGTCAGCAAGCCGTTGAGATGCTGCAACAGCGTACTCTTACCCGAGCCCGTCGAGCCGAGGAGCGCCACGCGCTCGCTTCTCTCGACGTCGAAGGAGATGCCGCGAAGGGCAGGCGTTCCGTCGGGATAGTGAAACGCCAGGTCGCGGACGGCGAGCAGCGGAGGCATCAAGACCGCACGTGGGCGCTCAGCGTAATCGCGATGACGACGACGATCAGCACGGCGAGTGTCAGCGCGGTACCAAGATCCCACGACTTCGGTGCGAGTGAGGGCAGATCGCCCACGAAGCCGCGCGCGAGCATCGCACGGTGGGTCCGCTCACCTCTAGAAAACGCGCGCGCGAGTCCGGCCGCCGTGATTCCCACGAGCAGTCGGCGCCTCCGGGTCGTCCCGCCACCGGCGTTGCGGGAGCGCGCGGCACGCTGAAGACGCTCGAGCTCATCCACGAGCAGGTACAGCAGCCGATAGCCGAGCCCGAGTGCCGTCGTCACAGCCCCGGGGAGCCGGAGTTGCCTCAGCGCCTGCACCAGTTCGGGAAAGCTCGTCGTACTCACCAGGATGACGGCGGCAGTGAGCGCGACCGATGCGCGCCCCAGCACGAAGCCGAACCGCTGCAGGCCCGCATCGCTGATGCCGAACGGACCGACATGAATCAGCGGCGTGCCCGGCACCAGGAAGAGCAGGCCCGTAGAGGCTGCGAGCACGAAGACGAAGGGACCGGCCAGCCGTCGGAGTATCAACGACGCCGGAACATGCGCAGCGGCGGCGACGAGCACCACGAGTCCGGCCAGGATGCCGAGGTGCTCCCAGGCCCCGAGCGGCAGTGCGGCGGTACCGACGGCGATCGCCGTGGCGGCGAGGACCCGCGCCGTAGGCGTTGCTCGCGTAACCGGCGAGCTGACCGTCGCGTACTGGTCGAGATGATGGAAGCTCACGCGCCGAGCCGCCTGCGCGCGACCGCGCGACCGATGACCCATGCCACCGTGAAGACCGCGACCACACCGATCACCGCAGCCATCAGCGCCCCGCCGAGCGGTGCCGTGTAGTCCGCAAACGGCGCCGCCAGGTACGCAGTCTCGATCTCGTGTATCCCGAGCCGTGCCGCGGCCGCCTCGAGCGCATCGGGCTTCGAGGATGCGAGATACGCCGCGCCGATCGCGAGGGTAACGGCACCGGTCGTCCCGGCGTAGGCTAGCGCGCGAGCCCACGCGGATGGACTGGGAACACTCGCGACGAGCTCTGGTCGCGCCCGCAGGACCATGGCCAGGACGGCACCGGTGATAACACCCTCGCCGATACCCATCAGGGCGTGTCCACCCCCGACGGCCACGAGTGCCGGTGCCAGCGGCACCGTGTCCGACAGCGCGAGCTCGACTGCCACCGCGACGCCGACGATGACCGTCGAGCCGGCACCTGCAAGAGCCGCTGCCGCAACGCGGCGGCGGAAACCGACGCCCGCCAGCCAGAGGATCCAACGGTACACCAGCATGCCGCCGCCGACACCGAGGATCGCCATGTTCAGGGTGTTCGCACCGAGAGCGCCGATGCCGCCGTCCTGAAACAGGAGTGCCTGTACGAGAACGACCGCAAACAGTACCAGCATCGCGGCCCACGGGCCGAGCATCGTCCCGACCAGGACCCCACCCAGCAGATGCGCACTGGTCCCTGCACCGAGAGGGAAGTTGAGCATCTGCGCGGCAAAGACGAACGCCGTTGCCGCGCCGAGGACTGGGGCTTCCCGTTCGGCAAGATGGCGCCGCGAGCGGTGCACGGCGACGGCAAGTCCCGCAACGCTCGCTGCGGCGGTACCGGCCATCACCGGCGCACTGAGGAATCCGTCGGGGATGTGTGCCACGCGCTACCTCGGCCCCGGCTGGAAGCTGCGCTTCGTCTCGCTGGGAGTCTGCATTCGTCCTGGGCTCACGATCTCGTCATTGCGCGCTCGCGACGTCCAACCGACACGCGTCCGCTCCGCGCGAGTGGTACCGCCGCCGGACCCGCCTTGTGGTTCATCCGTACGCCAGCCACAATCAAGCAACACCGGGCACCGACTGTCTACCGTCGCGCTGTCAACCATCGGGATGCGGAAGCCGTCACACCCAGGACAGCCTCCCCCCAGGAGTCGTGCAATGTCCAGCCATCGCTGCCGGATCCTCACCTTCCTGTTCCTCCTGCTCGCCGCCTCACTCGTGAGCGGACAGGAGCGGGACACCACGCCGACGCTGAGCGACGCCGACAAGCTGTACGGCCTATCGCTGCTATGGCAGGAGGCGAACTACAACTTCGCCTTCTTCGACCAAGTCCCGCGCCTCAACTGGGACAGCACGTACCGTGCATTCATCCCGCAGGTACTCGAGAGCCGCTCGACCCTCGAGTACTATCGTACGCTCCAGCGGTTTCTGGCGCTCCTCGAGGATGGCCACACGCGGGTAAGTCTTCCCCAGGCCCTGAGGCTGCAGCACGTAATGTCTTACCCGTGGCTCCTCACCCGGAACGTCGACGGCGAAGCCTACGTGCGGAATGTCGGGCGCCATCTCGCGGAGGTCATTCCCATCGGCTCGGTGATCGCCGCCGTCGACGGACTGCCGACGATCGAATACGCGCGTGACGCTGTGCTCCCGTACGTTGCTGCCAGCACCGAGCACGACCGCTGGGAGCGCGCGCTTCGACAGCTGCTTGAAGGGCCGGCGGAGGACTCGGTGCACATCCTCCTGACGACCCCGGGCGGGGAACGTCGGGCGCTGACCCTCGCGCGAGACCGCCGAACCCATGACAGCGCGTGGCTCGATTCGATGCCGGACCGGCCGCGGTTCGAGTTGCGCTGGCTGGATGACGGCATTGCCCACGTCGCCCTCAACACGTTCAACGATCCCGACGTCGTAACGGACTTCGAAATGCACCTGGCGGCGCTTGCCTCCGCCCGGGCGCTGGTGATCGACGTACGCTACAACGGCGGTGGCAACAGCAGCGTCGGTTACGGCGTGGCAGCATATCTCACCACCGACACGCTCGCTACGTCGCGGTGGCGGACCCGCGAGCACATCGCCGCACGCAAGGCATGGGGCTCCGGTGGCAATGAGCGGTACGCCGACTATGCCCGCATGGACGCTTGGTTCGACGGCGGCAGCCACGGCGCTGTCGCGCCGGCTGACGATGCACGGCTGGTCGTTCCGACCGTCGTACTGCAGGATCACGGGACGTTCTCGGCGGCGGAGGACTTCCTGGTCGTCATGGATCAGCTGCCACACGTCACCACGATCGGACGGCCGAGCGGTGGCAGCACTGGCCAACCGCTCGCGTTCGAGCTCCCCGGAGGCGGCAGGGCGTGGATCTGCACCAAGCGTGACACCTTTCCCGACGGCCGCGACTTCGTCGGTGTCGGCATCGCGCCGGACATCGTGGTGCGAACGACGGTCGCGGACGTCCGGGCGGGGAGGGATCCAGCGCTGGATCGGGCTGTCGAGCATCTGCACCGACGACTCGAAACGAACTGAGATCCGGAGCCCCGGCGGCACACAGCTGGCGGCGCACCAAATGGGCCCACACGACGACGGCGCCTCCGAAGGGAGGCGCCGTGAGAGTGGCCAGGGACGGAGTTGAACCGCCGACACGCGGATTTTCAGTCCGCTGCTCTACCAACTGAGCTACCTGGCCTGGGGGCGAGAAATCTAGTCGATACGGCGCGATCCGGGAGCCCTGCGCGGCACCAGCCATCCAGGTTGCGGGGTACTGGCGGGTGTCCGTCCGAGTCCCTCGCTCGTCCCTGAGGTGATAGACGCCGGATCTGTTGCGCCGTACCTTCTCGACGGAGCACCCTTTGGCGAGGCCGGCCTATGCGCACGCGCGTCGTGCTTGGCATCCTGGCGGTGTCACTCTGCTGCGCGATGTCTCCCAGCAGGAGCCGTGCAACGACGCTGGCCCGGCAACCGCAGCAGGCTGCACACACTCTCCCCCCGGAGCTGCAGGCCGCCCGTGCCGCCCTCGATGCCGGCAACTCTCGGCAGGCAATCGAGCTCGCCGAACGCTACGCACGGGGGCATCAGAGTGATCCGCGTGGTCAGGTCATGGTGGGCGACGGCTATGCTGCCAGACTCCCGGCGGGACTCTACCGAGCGGTACGCGCCTATCGCGAGGCGTGCCGGCTTGATCGGGACAACCCCGAACCGTTCTACAAGCTGGCCCAGGTGGGGCTCAGGACCCGTGGTGACAACGGCGAAGCCTTGGCCGCAGAGGGCCTCGAGCGCGTCCTCGAGCTCGATCCACTCTATGGGAGGGCGTGGGACCAGTGGCTAACGGTGTATCGGAATTCAGGCGGCCGACAGGCCATGATCGACCGGCTGCGACTTCATGACTCGCTGCCGGCCGTGCAGGCGATGGTCGGGCGGCTCCTCATGGAGGAGGAACGCTACGATGAGGCGGACAGCCTGCTGGCATTGGCGCTCGCCGCTGACCCGACCAACGTCGCCTGGCTCGCGCTCCGCGCGCAGAGTTCCCTCGAGGCCAGTGACGCAAGCCGCGGGCTCCGACATTACCACGCCGCCCTGGAGCGGGCCGAGCATGACTCGACTGGGGCGCTGTGGCAGCAGGTGGTGGGGATCGCCACGCCCGATGAGCTCCTCGAGTGGTCGCGGGGTGTGCCGCCCGAAGAGCGCCGCATGTGGTTGCTGGCGTTTTGGGCTCGTCGTAATCCCGATCTCTTCGCGGGCCACAACCGGCGCATCATGGAGCACTTCGCCCGCTTGCGGTACGCCCGGAAGAACTACCCCATGCTGCACCCCCTCATCAATCTCGATTACACCCGTGCCGGACGTGCCCTGACGCTCCCTCCACTGCCGAGCGAGCAGGCCGCCCAAGCACTCTGCGAGACGTTTGAGTTCGCTGCCCCGATGACTGGCGGTCTCGGAATCGTGCGCGCCCTTTCACCGGGCCCCAGCGACGTGCGCTACCGACCGATGCTGGGTATGGACGCCCTGGGGTTTCCCGTCATGGAGGGAGCGGTCCTCTTCCCACTCTCCTTCGACCTCAACGACCTCGGCGTATTCGATTCGGTTGGTGCGAAGACAGGGTACAACCTCGCGACCGGGCTCAGCGATCGCGGGCTGACCTATCTGCGTTTGGGCCCGCCCGACGGCATTGTGCTCGGAGGCGACAACGCACTCAACCCAGTCTGCAACGACACCCGGCTCGTCCGCTGGCGTTATCGCCAGTGGGGCGAACTGCGGTTCACGTTCGTGAACTTCCTCGGTTCCCGTACGGCATCCGAGATTGGCTTCGCACCGAGGGTGCGAGAGCAGTTCAACACTACGATGGTTGCGCTGACCGAGGACCATTCGACCGTTCCGGCGCCGCTCGAGTTCGGGGTGTGGACGGCGCAGTTCCGAAGCACGGACCGCGCCGAGATCACTGATCTTGTCGTCATCACGACGCAGGGCAGACTGGCTGCGTCCCTGGTCTCGCCCACTGGGGTGCCATGGGAGACGCGCGAGAGCCGAACCGGAATCGTCCTCCTGCCTGGCGCGTCGGGTCGTTACTCGCTGCTCACCCATGCCAAGGTCGGAGACCAACTCGGGCGTCAGACTCTGGACGTGCGGCTGCGGAGCTTCACGGAGCTGCCGGCCGTGAGCGACCTCTTGCTGGGAGGAGTCTGGACCGGATCGCCAGACAATCGGACCGCGATGCTCGGGCACGTCCGGCACGACCTGACATTCAGCCCTGGTGACACCGTCCGATCGTACGCGGAGCTCTATGGGCTTACGACGGCGGCCGGCATGGTGCGCTACCGGGCCACCTATCTGATCCTCCGGACCGGTGATGTCGCCCGCGATTATGCCCGGGAAACGTGGCCAGATGCTCAGCACCTGGCGTTCGAACGCCGGAGAGAGAGCGCAGCCGACGGTGTGACTGTCGAGACCCTCGACATTCTGCCGCAGTGGATCCCGGCGGGACGGTATCTGCTACGCTTGCAGGTCGAGGATCTCCTGACCCGGTCTCCGGTCGGGAGAGCTACGATCGCCCTCGAGGTACGGTAGCAGCAGCTAGACCGGGTCCGTCCCGCTCTCCGCGTCGGCGAACCGTCGCAGTTCAGGCGCGTCGGGATAGCGCGCCCGGACGATGGCGATCACCCGGCGCGCCGCTGCGGGATCGGGCCGCACGGTGCGGTAGATCTCCTCGAGCCGGATCGCGGCATTGATGTCGACCTTCTGCGAAGTCGGGCGCTCGAGGTGCCGCTCGAGCAGCACGACCAGCTCGTCGAGCGTCGGCCGCAGCGAGGGATCGCTGGGCCCGAGGCCGCTACCCACAACCGTCCCCAGCGCCCAGTCGGCCAGCGGCTCGAACACGTGTTTCATCAGCAGATCCCAGCTCCACCAGACGGTGCCGAAGATGGCGGCAGCAGCGAAAAGCCGAGGCTCCCGGTCGACCGCAAACGCCAGCACCAGCAGCGCCACTGTTGCCGTTCCCAAGACAGCACGGACCGCCCGGCTTGCTGACACCACCGGATCGCGGGTCATCGCGACCTTCTCCCTCTTTCGTCGTCTGCCGCACCGTGCGAGAATTGGTACGATGCCACGGTGAGGCCCCACATGAAACAGTACCAGGCGGTGATCATCCGGCTTCAGGGCAAGTCGCGCGACGACGAGGAGACCGTCACGGACCTTCTCAACGAGCGAGCACGCATGGGCTGGACGGATTACTCCGTCCACACCGTCGCCGGCGGCAGGCTCCTGGTGGTCTTCTCCCGGGAAACCTGACCCGCCCTGCACGTCTTCACCCGAGGGCCGGTGTCATCAACTCGAAGGGCCGGCTCCGGCCTTCCAGCAGCCCGGATTCCAAATCTACTAAGACTGAAGGAGAACTCTCATGCCCGACGCCGCGCCGCAGCGGATCGGCACTCGCCGCGCCTATCACGGAAGGCTGCTCGAGGTCGAGGTAGAGACACTCGAAGCACCTGACGGGCGGCGATTCGATCTGGAAATCATCCGCCACCCCGGGGCCGCAGCCGTAGTCCCTCTCCTGTCGGACCCTGGCGCCGACGATCCCCGTGTCCTGCTACTGCGGCAGTTCCGCCATGCGGCCGCAGCCCGACTCTGGGAGATTCCCGCTGGCGTGCTCGAAGAGGGAGAGGAACCTCTCGCGTGCGCTCGCCGAGAGCTCGCAGAGGAAACCGGGGCCACCGCTCGGTCGATCGACCATCTCACGACGTTCTACACAACACCAGGCTTCACCGACGAGCAGATCCACCTCTTCGTCGCCACGGGGATCGAGGTCGGGGAACCTTCGCATGAGCATGACGAGTTCATAGAAGTGCAGGTGGTGGCACTGCGTGAAGCCCTGACCATGATCCGCGACGGCACGATCGTCGATGGAAAGTCCATCGTTGCCTTGCTGTACCTCGCGGGCTTCAGGCTCGGCCTCTGAGGGGACGGCTGTCCTATTGGGAGGACAAAGCGTCATCCTCCAGTCGGGATTCGAGCCCGCCCACGAGCTGGCGTAAGAATATAATCAGCAATGATTTGCGTGGAAATACCTCGGTGGCATCCGAGTGCGGTACACCTCATGCCTCTGAGAGGTTTGGAGACGGAGGGACGGGTAGCGAGCCTATCGTGTCCGTCAAGGCGCCCCGCGGGGGTGGGGTGCCGGGGAGTTGGAATCATGACCGCAGGTATCGACATCCGGCAGCGGGTAGGACCCGCAGCCCGGGGGGTGGAGCAGCCCGGCCGCGTTGAGCTCACCGAGCTCGGCGATTCGGAGGTGGTCGCGGCGTACCTGGCGGGGAGGTCCCGGGCCTTCGACGAGATCGTCGACCGGTATCAGAAACGGCTGCTGAACTTCGTCTTTCGGACCATCGGTGACCGGGAGCGGGCCGAAGACCTGGTCCAAGAGGTCTTCATTCGCGTCCACCGGCACCTGCACCGGTTCGACCAAACGAAGAAGTTCTCGACGTGGATCTATACGATCGCCTCGAACCTGGCCAAGAATGAGCTGCGCAACCGGAGTCGCAGTCCGTTGGTCCTGTTCCAGACCATCAAGAAGAACTGGGAGGCCGACCACCGGCCGCTGCAGTTCGAGGACAAGAACCACCGACCGGAGGATCTCTACCGGAAGAGGTATCTTCGCGAGCTGGTCGAGTGGGCAGTGGAGCAGCTGCCCGAGCATCACCGTGTGGTCTTCGTCCTGCGGGAGCTCGAGGGCAAGACCTACGAGGAGATCGCCGAGATCACCGCGTGCAACCTGGGCACCGTGAAGAGCCGGCTGAACAGGGCGCGCAACCGGTTTGCCCAGATCATCGGGCCGTTGCTGGACTGAGCGCACGCTCGGGTGTCTGGGGCGACCCAGGAGCGGCCGGGGCCTTGCGGGCCCCGGCCGTTCGTATCTCGCGCCCCCCGATTCGTGGGGGAACTTCCGGGACACGCTCAGGTATGATCGGATGATTTGACCCCGCCAGTATGCGATGTAGCGATTTTCTTGCGCGCTATTCGGAGTTCCGTGACGGCCTGCTCGACGATCCCGCCCTCGAGCGGGGTATGGCTGCACACCTCCTGTCCTGTTCGCAGTGTATGTGCTACGACGCCCGAGTCGCTCGGGGCGTGACCCTGCTGCGCACGTTCGCTGATCTCGAGCCGTCGCCACAGTTCCGGAGCCGGCTCGCACAGCGCATCGAGACGCGCCCGCTGCGACTCGAGGAGCCGGTGCGGCCAGCGCCGGCGGGCATACTGGCAGGCTTGATGGTGGCCACCGCCGTCATCCTACTGGTCTGGTCTGTACGGCAGACGGAGCCACCGGTGATCCCGACGGCGGTGGCAGCCGAGAGCGTGCCACCGGCGAGTCGGCCGCTGCCTGCGATCGTCGCTATCCCGAGCCCTCCGTTTGTGAGTTTCTCCGAGTTGTCGGCGCCGTCGTTCGAGGCGGAGTGGCGTACGCCTGGCGCGCGGGACGAAACGCTCGCGCAGTGGACGGCGGTGGGGCGCTAGCCCGCCCGTTCCAGTCTTTCATCGCCACCCGGCACGCGATAACTTCCGCATGCTATGGCGGCATCGCTTACGTTCGACTCCGCGTACCGCCGCATTCGGCGTGACGACCTCGATCCCGTCTACTACCTGACCGGCGACGAAGACATCCTCAAGGATGAGTTGATCTCGCTGCTCGCAGATCGGGTCGTAGAACCGGCCATGCGGGAGTTCAACCTGGATGTCCGGATGGCGGCCGATCTCGATGGCGAAGCGCTCCATGCGCTGGTCGAGACGCCACCCATGCTCGCCGAGCGGCGCATGGTGGTACTCCGGCACGTCGACCAGTGGCGCAAGAACGCGAAGGTCTGGCAGGTCCTCGAGCGGTACTTGGACCAGCCGTCACCGACAACGCTGCTGGTCGTGACGGCGGCGCCCGGTGCAAAGGTGCACGCGCCACTGACCAAGCGGGCGTCGCACGTCGAGGTCGCGCCGCTTCGCCCGGAGCGTTTGGTGAAGTGGGTGATGAGCAAGGCCGGGCGGGCAGGCCTCACCCTCACAGACGACGGAGCCGAGCACCTAATCGCCGCAGTGGGCTCGGATCTCGCTCAACTGGGCATGGAGATCGACAAGCTCGCTGCCGCGGCGGATGGTCGCGAGGTCGGGGCCGACACGGTTGCCGACCTGGTGGGCATCCGACGCGGTGAAACTGCTGAGGACTGGGTGGCGGCCGTGCTCAACCGGGACATCGCGCGTGCGGCGAGCGCGGTCCAGCCAGTCCTCGGCGCCACGGGCAATACCGGCGTTCGGCTCGTTGCCATGCTGGGGACCGGCCTACTCGGTGTCCGGATCGCCCGCAGCCTGCTCGATGCCGGGCGCAAGGGCAAAGACCTCGAACGGGGTATCATGGAGCATCTGCGGACCGCACGCCCGATCGGACTCGGCTCATGGGGAAAGGTCGCGACCCGGTGGGCACGCGCTGCCCAGCGATGGGACGATCAGGAGTTGGATACGGCCCTCCGGACCGCGCTCGAGGCCGATCGGGCCTTGAAGTCCACGACCATCGCAGACGAGGCCGGTATTCTGACCGATATGCTGCTCAGGATGAGCGCACGAGAGGCCGCATGAGGCATGTGCTGGTGACAGTACTGGTGGGGTGTGTCGCCGCTCCACTGACGGCGCAGGAGGACTCCGTCCTCGTGCGGGCCGTGCAGCTGGCAACGGAGGGGCAGGGGGACTCGGCTCGTGCGCTCGTGGCACGCCGCATGGCGAGTCTCACGCCCGCCGACCCGGGATACGCCGAGGCACTGTATGCTGCCGGGCGCGTATCCGAGGACGTGGACCGCGCGATGAACTACTTCCGTCGGGTGAGCATCGAGTACGCCAGCTCCACGTGGGCCGACCGGGCGCTGCTGCGGCTGGCGCAGCTGTCCTTCGGCACCGGTGATGCCGCTGCCACGGTACGGGCCGCGGAACGAATCATCTCCGACTACCCGCTGAGCCCGGTGCTGCCCGAGGCACAGTTCTGGGCCGGCCGCGCCCTGCTCGAACTCGGCAACCCGCAGGACGGATGCGCCAGGCTCGGCGAAGCGGACGCCGGAGCAGCCGAGAACATCGAACTGGCCAACCGGGCACGGTATCACCTCCAACGCTGTGCCGCCCTGGCACGGGGCGACTCGGCCGGGCAGGCTCCCGCCGCGGCGCAGCCTACCGGCCGAGCCGTGTACTCTGTGCAGGTGGCCGCTGTCGGCACGGCTGTCGCAGCCGACGAGTTGATGCGCTCCCTGCGCGCGTCCGGGTACGACACCCATGTCGTGCGGGCTCCCGACGGCCTCTTCAAGGTGCGGGTGGGCCGGTACACCGACCGCGCGCAGGCGCAGCGAGTCGCGACCGAGCTCAGGACACGACTGTCTGGGAACCCGTTCGTCGTGGAGGAGCAGTGAGCAGGTCCAGCACCAGCGTGCCCGGTGACACACCGCTGATGCAGCAGTACCGCGAGATCAAGGCGCGGCACACCGATGCCGTGCTGTTCTTTCGCATGGGCGACTTCTACGAGATGTTCAACGACGACGCCACCCTTGCCGCCCGCGAACTCGGCCTCACGCTCACCAGCCGCAACAACGGCGGGGCTGCGGAAGTGCCGCTGGCGGGAGTGCCGGTGAAGGCTGCGGCAGAGTACCTCCGCCGCCTCGTCGAGCGTGGGCACCGCGTCGCGATCTGCGAGCAGGTCGAAGATCCCAAGCTCGCCAAGGGCATCGTGCGCCGCGAGGTCGTGGAGGTCGTCAGCCCGGGCGCGGTTCTGGGGCATGACTGGCTGGACGGCGGTCGCAACAACTTCCTGACGGCTCTCCTCCCCGGTGACGAGAGCGGAATTGCGGCGATCGACCTCTCGACCGGAGAGTTCGTACTCGAGACCGTCGCGGCCGCGGATATCGAGGCCGCCGTGAGCCGCTACGACCCGCGGGAGATCGTCGTGCCCCCCGATACTGACGTGCCAGCGTCTCTCCGCGAGACTGTATTGACGACGCGTGAGGCGTGGGATTTCGATCCTGCGCAAGCCGCGGGCGACGTGGCCCGCCACTTCGGCATGCAAAGTCTCGACGGACTCGGGATCACGGCGCAGGATCGCCCCGCCGTCGGCGCGGCTGGTGCGCTCCTCAGGTATGCGGCCGAGTTGCAGCCTGCCGGGCTTCCGCAGCTCGCCCACCCGCAGGTGCGGCGCAGTGGCGCGGCGATGCCCCTTGACGAGATGACACGCCGCAACCTGGAACTGGTGGAGCCGATGCGCGCTGGCGAGCGGGGGGTCACCCTCCTCGAAGTGGTCGACCGGACCGTCACCGCGATGGGAGCCCGCCTTGTCAGACAGTGGTTGCTGGCACCGCTCAGGGAGCCCGCGGCGATTCGGGCGCGTCACGACGCGGTGGAGGTCCTCGTCCGCGATCCGCGCGGGCGGGAGCGTGTGCGGGAAGCGCTGGATGGCGTGCGGGATATCGAGCGCCTGGCAAGCCGCGCCGCCGCACACCGCGCCAGCCCCCGTGACCTCGGTGGCCTGCGCGACTCACTGGGACGACTGCCGGACGTGAAGGCGGCGCTCGACGGTTTTGCCGCACGCGAGTCGAGCGCCGAACTGGAGCGAATCGCCGATACCTTTGACCTGCTCGCCGACCTCCAGGACTTGCTGGCTCGCACGTTGGTGGACGAACCGCCGGCGGCGACGGGAGCAGGCGACTGCATCCGCCCTGGCGCCGACCACGAACTGGACGAGGTTCGGGACCTGCGCGACGGCGGCAAGCGGTATATCGCGGGCCTCCAGGCGAGCGAACGCGACCGCACGGGCATCCCCTCGTTGAAGGTCGGGTTCAACAAGGTCTTCGGCTACTACATCGAGGTCACCAAGACCCACCGCAATGCCGTGCCGGAGGACTACGAGCGGCGGCAGACCCTGACCAATGCCGAGCGATACGTCACCCCGGAGCTCAAGGACTACGAAGCCCGTGTGCTCGGGGCCGAGGAGCGGCTTCACCAGCGGGAGCGCGAGCTGCTCGACGGGCTCTGCGACGCCGTCCTCAATCGGGTGAGCCGCGCGCGACAGATGGCGCGTGCGATTGCCGTACTCGACGTGTTTGCCGGCTTCGCGGAGACGGCCGTGCGTCAACGGTACATCCGCCCCACGATGACCGACGGCATGGAACTGACGCTCGAAGCATGCAGGCATCCGGTCGTGGAGCGGATGCTGCCGCCGGGCAAGTTCATCCCCAACGACATCGCCCTCGATCAGGCGAGCCGGGTCGTCCTGCTGACCGGACCGAACATGGCCGGCAAGTCGACCATTCTGCGGCAGGCCGGTCTCGCCGTGATCCTGGCCCAAGCCGGGTGTTTCGTGCCGGCAGAGCGTGCGCAGCTGGGCGTGGTGGACCGCGTCTTCACCCGGGTCGGGGCGAGTGACAGCCTCGGCCGGGGGCAGTCAACGTTCATGGTGGAGATGAACGAGACGAGTGCCATCGTGCACGGTGCGTCGGGCCACAGTCTCGTGTTGCTCGATGAAATCGGGCGCGGGACGGCCACGTTTGACGGCGTGGCCATTGCGTGGGCCGTCACCGAACACCTGCACGATCGCGTCGGGTGCAAGACGATCTTCGCAACTCACTACCACGAGCTGACCCAACTCACCGAGGAGCTGGCACACGCCCGGAACTTCAATGTGGCGGTGCGCGAGTCGGGCGACGACATCGTCTTCCTGCACCGACTCGAGCCGGGAGGAGCCGACCGCTCGTATGGCATCCACGTGGGGCGCCTAGCCGGGCTCCCACCTGCCGTCGTCGCCCGTGCCTGGGAGATCCTCGCTCTGTTGGAGGCCGGTCACCACCTCGCCGGTGAGACGCCACCACGCCGTCCCGACCCCGGGCAACTCACGCTGTTTCAGGCCGAGGAGCATCCGGTGCTCGAGGCTCTGCGTGACCTCGACCCGGATCGCATGACACCTCTCGAGGCGCTCATGCACCTCGCGGACCTCCGTCGACGAATCGAGCATTCCTGATGCGCCCACTTCTCATCCTGCTCATGGTCGGGAGTCTCGCCTGCTCGGGCAACGACGCATCTGCAGGCGACGGTGCAGCGATGCCGGCTGACGACGGATTCCAGCCGCCCGTTGCCACCAACCCGACTCCGCCATTCGCGTACCCGGCCGACCTCTACCGCGAGGGAATCGAGGGCACCGTCATCCTGCGGCTGTTCATCGACGAGACGGGCGCGATAGTCCATGACTCGACACAGATCGCCGAGGGCAGCGGGTACCCGCCGCTCGACTCCGCGGCACTCGCCGGGGTCGTCGACCTCGAGTACGTCCCAGCGCTCCGAGACGGCGTACCGATCGCCACCGTGTTCCTGCAGCCCGTCCATTTCCGGCAGCCGGAGAGCGGATCGTAGGCAGTTGCCGATGAGCGCCGGCCGGCTGGCGGCGCCGTACCGTCCCACAAGGAGGGATCGTCGTGTCCGAACGCCACCGCCGCCCGTACGCAAACGTGCTGGAGACCGTCGGGTGGACTCCGCTCATCCGCTTGAACGCGGTGACGGATGGCCTCAGGACTCCCGTGTATGGCAAGGCGGAGTTCTTCAACCCGGGTGGCTCGGTGAAGGACCGCATCGGACTCGCCATCATCGAGGATGCGGAGCGGAGCGGCCGGCTCCAGCCCGGTGGCACGATTGTCGAGGGAACCTCGGGTAACACCGGTGTCGGACTCGCCCTCGCGGCAGCACTGAAGGGATACCGGTGCATCTTCACTCTCCCCGACAAGATGTCGCAAGAAAAGGTCCGGCTGCTTCGGGCTTTCGGCGCTGAAGTCATCATTACACCGACTGCCGTGCCGCCGGATCATCCCGAGAATTACGTGATGAAGGCGAAGTCCATTGCCGCCCAACACCCGAACGCCGTTCTCGCCAACCAGTTCTACAATCAAGTGAACCCCGACGCGCACTACCAGACCACCGGGCCAGAAATCTGGGAGCAGACCGCCGGCCGCGTCACGCATTTCGTGGGCGGTGCCGGGACGGGCGGCACCATGAGCGGTGCCGGCAAGTATCTCAAGGAGCGGAACCCCGACGTGCGGGTGATCGTCGCCGAGCCGGAGGGATCGGTCTTCGCGGAGTATCGTCGGACGGGGGCTGTGCCTCAGGGTCAGCCATACAAGGTCGAGGGCATCGGCGGCGACAAGATCCCGGAGACTCTGCATTTCGAGTACATCGACGAGTTCATCACGATCGGCGACCGAGAGGCCTTTCACATGGCTCGCAGGATCACGCGCGAGGAAGGCCTCTTCGTCGGCGGCTCCACTGGGCTGATCGTCACTGCCGCACTGCAGATCGCGCGCGCGGTGGACGATCCCGATGCCCTCGTGGTCGCGATCTTGTGCGACACCGGTGAGCGCTATCTGTCGAAGGTGTTCAACGACGAGTGGCTCCGGGAGAACCAGTTGCTCGAGACGGAGCGGATCACCGCCGCCGGCCTGCTCTCGGCCAAGGGCGCCTCGGCGCCACGCCTCGTTACCGTGACCCCCGCACAGACGGCCCGACAGGCATTGAACCTCATGGAGACGTACGACATCTCGCAGCTACCCGTCGTCGAGGACGGCCGGTGCGTGGGCGCCGTGAGCGAGGGCTCGCTCATGGCCCGCGCGATCGCGCAGCCATCGATCCTCGATCGGCAGGTACGCGAAATCGTCGAGTCGGCCTATCCGGTGGTCGACGGGGACCTCCCGATCGAGCGGCTGTCCGAGCTTCTCTCTCGAGACACGCCCGCCGTACTCGTCCGATCCGACCAGGAGCTCGTCGGGATCGTGACCCGGTACGACCTGCTGCATCACATGGCGGGCATTCGATGAGCACCGCTCCTTCGGCCGCGCATGCCCGACGGCGCGGAGCCCTGCGCGCTCGTCAGCGCTAGGACACTCATGGCCCATTTCCTTCTCTCGGCAGAAACGACATTCTCCGCCGCCCATACGCTCCCCGGCGTGCCGCAGTGTGACCGAATGCATGGACACAATTGGCGGGTGCGCGTCACGGTCCGGGTGGATGCAACAGCGCTCGATCGCCACGGGATGGGCGTGGACTTTCGGGTGATCGAACGGGCAACCCGGGATGCCGTTGCAGAGTTCGACCATGCATACCTCAACGAGTGTGCCCCGTTCCACGAGCGGCCACCGACGGCAGAGCGCATGGCCGTAGTCGTGGCGCAGCGGGTTCGCGACCGGCTCGCTCGAGAGGCCGCGGCCGCACGGATTGCGCAGGTGGACGTATGGGAGCTGCCGCAGTACCGTGTGAGCTACCGTCCCGACTGAGATGATCCGCGTCGCCGTCCTCACGGGAGGTTCGACACCCGAGCGCGACGTCGCCCTCGCCGGGGCCGCGCAGGTCGTGGCCGCACTGCGCCGGAGGGACTATGCGGTGACGGTGATCGATACCGTCACTGGAGAGTTGGACGCAGCCGCCGAGACCGACCTGCTCATCGCGTCAGTGGGCTCGGCGCCGCCGTCGGCGCAGCGCCTGGCGGAACTGGCCGCCGCTGAGTTGGGGGAGCGGCTGCTGGAGTTGACCGCGCTCACGAGAGCCGATTTGACGTTCCCTGTCCTCCACGGCCGACAGGGCGAGGGAGGAGAGATCCAGGCACTGCTCGACCGCGCTGGCATCCTCTACGCAGGGAGCGATCCGACAGGGAGTGCGCTCGCCATGGACAAGCACCGTGCCAAGGAGCGGTTTCGTGTGGCTGGCGTGCCCACGGCGGACTGGGAGCGCTGGCCGGTCGACCGCGCGGCGGTCGCGCGCCTGGGACTCCCGCTGATCGTGAAGCCTTCGAAGGTGGGTTCCACCGTCGGGCTCACGATCGTGCGCCATCCCGCAGATCTCGAAGCCGCCGTTGCGGAAGCGGTGCACTACGACGACGAGGTCTTGCTGGAGGCCTTCATTCCCGGCCGGGAATTCACGGTCGGGGTGCTCGGCGAGCGGGCACTCGCCGTGGGTGAGATCATCCCCAGCCACGAGATCTTCGACTACGAATGCAAGTACACGCCCGGCATGACACAGGAGATCTTTCCTGCCGACGTGCCCGCCGCACTGGCATTGCAGATGCAGGACCTCGCCGTACGCGTGCATCAGGCGCTTGGACTGCGGGACTTCTCGCGAGTCGACTATCGGATGGGGGAGGACGGTGTGCCCTTGTGTCTGGAGGCCAACACGTTGCCGGGGCTCACCGGCACGAGCTTGCTGCCCCAATCGGCCGCGGCCGTCGGCATCGCCTTCGACGAGTTGTGCGACCGCATCTGCCAACTCGCGCTCGCACGACGGGAACAAAGCGCCTGACAGGGGGGATGTAGATTACGGATATGCGGCCCCAGGCTTCCTTCACATTCACCCCATGGGTCCGCGGACTGATTATCGCGAACTTCGTCGTCTTCTTCCTGAAGATGACGGTGTTCACGGGTCCGTGGCTGCTCGACGTGTTCGCCTTCCAGCCGGCGCGTGCACTCACGCGCTGGTGGACTCCCATCACGTACATGTTCCTGCATGACGGCTTCCTGCACCTGCTGTTCAACATGCTGGTCTTGTTCGTGTTCGGGCCCGCGGTCGAACAACGGATGGGAGGGCGCACGTTTGGACTCTACTACTTCGTGTGTGGGCTCGGTGGAGCGCTACTCTCGTTCGGCCTGATGCTGACGGCGTCATCCGTCGCCGTGATCGGCGCGTCTGGCGCGGTCTACGGCGTTGCGCTGGCCTACGCTATGTTCTGGCCCGACCGTCCGATTCTCGTCTTTCCACTCCCCATGCCAGTGAAGGCGAAGTGGCTGGTCATCTTCCTCGTGGGCCTCAGCCTCTTCTCCGCCATGTTCAGCAGCGGTAGCAACGTCGCCCACCTTGCACACCTCGGCGGATTCCTGTTCGGGTTCATCTTCGTGCGGGTGGAGGGCACGGTGCGCAGTCGAGCCCGCGAGGCCTTTACCGTTCAGCCGATGGCGCATGTCGTGCCCAAGCGGCGCCCACGTCCCCGGGCACACGCACAAGCCGCTGCTCCCGGACCGACTCCGCGGCGAGATTCATCGGTGTACGACGAGGTCGACCGGGTCCTGGACAAGATCTCGGAGAGCGGGATGGACAGCCTCACGCCCGACGAACGGCGGCTGCTCGACGACGTGAGCAAGCGGCTCCGCAGCAATTGAGCGGCGGGGGCTCGTGACACCTCGGATTACCGTGCGCCAGGGTGACATCACCTCGTTCGAAGGCGATGCCATCGTCAACGCGGCGAACAATCATCTCGTGCTTGGAGCCGGGGTGGCCGGCGCGATCCGCCGCGCGGGGGGACCGGCAATCCAAATGGAATGTGACCACCACGGACCGATCCGCGTTGGCGAGGCGGCGATCACCGGTGCTGGGAACCTCCGAGTGCACTGGGTCATCCACGCAGCGGCGATGGGTGACGAGCCCGTCTCGGAGGACTCCGTCTACGACAGTACTCGAGCGAGTCTGGCGCTCGCGGCACGGAACGGCGTTCGCCGCATCGCGTTCCCCATCCTCGGAAGCGGGATCGGCGGGTACGCGTTCGGCGAGGCGGCTAGTACCATGCGCCGTGCGATCGAGGAATCGCCGGACCTCGAGACCATCGACGAGATCGTGTTCTACGGATTCCTCCCGCAACACGCAGCGGAACTGGAGCGGATCATGGGGTAGCCGCAGTCCTTCTCGCGACCGCGCTGCTTCAGCAAGGACCACCGGATTCGCTCGTGGCCCAGGCGGAGCACCTGCTTGCTGCCGGGGAGCTGAAGTCGGCCCGTAGCTTGCTCGAGCAGGAACTGCGCAGCAACCCCTACGATCCGACGACACTGACGCTGTTGGGACGAGTGCATCTCGATTGGCCGGTTGTCGGTCGCTGGGAGGCCCTACGACTCTTCCGCCGCGCCGCCGAGGCGGCGCCGCGCGATCCCGAGCCGTGGTACTGGAAGATTCGCGTCGGCAAGTTCCTCGGTAGTGCGGATGGCGAATCGCTCATGCGTAGTGGCCTTGTGGGCGTTCTCGAGCGTGACCCCCGCCACCGCGATGTGTGGGACTACTGGAATGGGATCTACCGCACGCCCGGGTTTCTCGAATCCGTTGCCGACCTCCTGGGGAATTATCCGAACGACCGGGGTATCGTGCTGCGCCGAGCGCAGTTACTCACCGAGGCGGGGATATACGAACGAGCAGACTCGCTCTTGCGCGTCCTGGACAAGGCCGGCTGGGAGGACGCGGGCATCTGGGCGCTCTCGGCCCAATCCCTGCTCGAACAAGGAGATACCGCCGAGGGCCTGGTACGGTACCGCGAGGCGCTCGCGCGTGGCGACCACGATTCCCTCGCGATCCTGTGGCATCAGATCGCCACGATCGCCTGGCCGAACGAGGACAGCCTCTACCAGGCACTGCCGCTGGAGGAACGACCCGAGTTCTTCCGCGCGTTTTGGGCACGGCGCGAGCCCGACCTGACCACCGAGCCAAACGAGCGAATTGTCGAGCACTTCTCGCGGTTGCGCCACGCGCGCCAATACTATCGGTTGCGTCATCCGCAGTCGCGGTTCCACTACTCGGTAGAGCGCCGCACGGTGCTCAGCTCGCAGGCACCCCGTGTCCTTCAGGCCATCCAAGAGGACTTCGACTTCTTCGTCTCAGGTATCGTCCCCGGCCGCTCGCGGTTCGAGGATGAGATCCAGCGCGCCGGTTTGGGTGTCGACGTCCGGGATCTGCCCGAGCCCGACTCGGTTACGCGGTACCGGCGCTACGGCTTCGACGGCAGGGGATTGATCTATCTCCGTTTCGGCGAACCCGACCGGCGGTTGATCTCGAACCGCTTCGGCGTCGAGGCGTGGGATTACGAGGTGGGCGACACGGATGCCCGCGTGGTGTTCGCCAGGGCGAGTGCCGATGGTGGCGGCGACATGATCCTCTACCCGACCAGCGGGGCCGAACTACACAACAGCGCCGTCATGCTCGAGACCGATGCGTCGTCGATCCGGGCGACACGCGACCTGCATGCGTGGGTCGCGTTCTTCCGGGGAGCGGTTTCGGGTGAACAACTCGTGTATGTCGGGGCGGAAGCGGACTCGAGCGCCACGGCCGTCTGGGATGAACGGTGGGTCGAGATGCAGCGGCTACGGGGCCCAGGGCCGCACGTGCTCGTGCTCACGCGGGGGCCATACACCCTCGGCATCGATGCCATCGACGACGCAGGGCGCGGACGGGTACGCGCGGAGATCGAGGTGCCGCACCTGTGGAGCGGACGCCTCTCGCTTTCCTCGCTCCTGATCGGCACCGCGGCGGACACGGCGTTCGCGCGCGATGATGTTGCTCGCGCCATGCCGGGCGACCGGCGCTTCTCGCGGTTCGAGCCCCTTGCGCTTTATGCCGAGATCTACGGCCTCTCGGCCGATCGCGGCGACATGAGCCGGTTCCAGGTACAGTACGCCTTCCTACCCGAGGGCGGAGGGGACATGGTCTCGCTGTCCTTCAACCGGACCGTGCGCGCCGGCCCAGTCATACCGGAGCGGGTCATTGTTCAGCCAGGCCGCATTCCACCCGGTCGCTATCGCCTACGCCTCACGGTGTGGGACGAGGTGAGAAGGCGGCTCGCGCAGTCCACTGTCGTGCCGTTCGAGTTGCAGTAGCCGGCCATCGCTTCCAGCCACCGCGCCAGCTGAGCTGTATCGCCCGAAACCGCTACGCGTCTTCGTGTCAGGGTTGTCAGCACCGTGCCCACGAAACAAATTGGGTGCGCCTCCATGCTGATCAACCTCGCACCCGACTTCCTCGCTGCGCTCGACGCGGCCGACCCGTTGGAGGCATACCGTCGGTATCTCGACGACCACCTGCCCGTCCTTTCGTCCTACTGGCACAACTACATCATCGATCTCGACAGCCCGCATGCAGAGGATGTAATCCGCCGTGCGCTCCACGCCGACCGGCGTGATCTCCGGGCCTTGATGGAAGGAGTGGACCTCGCCGCCATCGCAGAGGACACGATGCGACGCTGCGAGGAAGCGTACGAGATGGATCGGTCGTTCGACGTCTATCTCATGGTCGGCGTCGGCGGGGCCAATGCGGGCGAATTGGTCGTCGGGGGACGCGGCATCGCGTTCGTATGTCTCGAACACTTCACCGGTCGCCCCAACCATGAGTCCCTCGGCCTCGGCTTACGGCCCGAGCTGCTGTCGGTTTGGATCGCTCACGAGATTGCACACACCGTGCGTTACACGTCTGGCTCGAGCCGCAGCGAGCTCGCACGTGTGATCGAGGAGATGAACGGCGCGTACGATTTCTGGGAGACGGGCAGCCGAGCGAGCCTGCGTGAGTTGCTCGTCAACGAGGGTCTGGCCGTTTCCGCGTCGCGTGCCGTCGCGACGGGGTTCGAGCCGTGGGAGTACCTCGGCTATCTGCGACGACAGTACCGGCGGCTTCGACAGCTCGATGCGTTCCTCATGCACGTGGTCCTCGCCGACCTCGACCGCCGCGGGCTCGGTCTCAGGCTGCGGTACCTCACTGGCGGGGCATCGGCCGCACAGCGGCTGGTCGGCGGCAAGGTGATTCCGGAGCGATCCGGCTACTACGTCGGGGCCCGCATGGTAGAACGGCTGGTGGCGGAGCGCGGCATCGCGGCGGCGCTGCGGGCGCCGGCATTGGAGTTCGCGGACGAGAGCGAAGGAGATCAGACCGAAGGCATGCAGACCGCCTGATCCTCGTGCACCTTTTCACTTTCCGATACAGAACTCCCCAAACACTCGATCGAGGACATCCTCGGTCGTGACGGCACCGATCACATCTTCGAGCGCCACTGCGGCGGCCTGCAGGTGTGAGGCGGCAAAGACCATCTCAACACCGTTCGCCCGTGCCGCGCGGAACGCCTCGAGCTCATCGTGGGCTCGCTCCAACGCGTGCCGCTGGCGCTCGCGAGTCACGACCGGCTCCCTGACGTCGTCCGCGGAGAGCGCTGCAAACGCCTGGGCAGCAAGCGCCTGGCGCAGTGTCCCAAGCCCGTCACCGGTTACGATGGACACGGCAATCCCCTGATCATCCGTGGTCTGCACGACATCGCACTTGGTCCGTACCAGCACGACCGGTGTCGTGGCTTCTGTCACGAACGTCTGTTCCTCTGGCTCGAGAGGTCTCCCAGATTCGGCGCAGAACACGATCACGTCGGCGGCAGCGAGGTACCTCCGGCTCACCTCGACGCCCATGCGCTCGACCCTGTCCTCGGTACGCCTCAGGCCTGCGGTATCGATGAGTCGAAACGGAAAGCCATCGCACGACACTGGTGCCTCGATGGCATCTCGAGTCGTCCCCGGGACCTCCGTGACGATCGCGCGCTCCGTGCCAAGTAGCGCGTTGAACAGCGACGATTTGCCCGCATTGGGGCGGCCTGCGATCACGGCGACTGCACCCTCCCGCAGGCGCTCGCCCTCGGCGGCCGTACCCAACAGCCCACGCAGGGCACCGGCGAGCTGGTCGAGCGCGGAGTCGATACGGTTCGCGCTCACGGGACCGTCATCCTCTTCGGGGAAGTCGATTTCGTAGGCGATGAGCGCCTCGACGTCGAGGACCCGCTGCCGCAACACGTCAATGCGTCCCGAAAGTCCTCGCTCGAGTTGTGCAATCGCGGCCCGCCGCTGCCGTGGGGCAGTCGCGTCGACCAGATCGGCCACAGCCTCTGCTTGCAGGAGATCGAGCTTGCCATGTTGCAGTGCCCGGCGGGTGAACTCACCCGGCATCGCGAGGCGACCCCCTGCCTGCAGGGCAGCTGCCAGCACCTCAGCGGGGCCGAGCAGACCGCCGTGGAGGGACAGCTCGACCATATCCTCGCCGGTGTAGGAGTGCGGAGCCCGATAGGTGACGTAGACGGCCTGGTCGAGCAGCTCGGCCGATTCCGGATGATGGACCCCCGCGACCCGCGCAGTGCGTGCGGGGTCTACGTGGAAGCCAGCGACAATGCGCGCGGCCACAGCGTGCGCGTCGCCACCCGAGAGTCGCAGCACCGCGATGGCCGAGCGGCCTGGGGGCGTGGCGAGGGCCGCAATGACGTCCGAGAGCATCCGTTCGCGTCTGCGGCGGTGCGGGCGGCCGCTACTCCCGCTTGCCCATCCGCCGCAGTCGCTGCCTCGCGATGAGCCACTGCTGCGGGATGCTCGCGATGTTGCTCACCGCATAGTACAGGTTGAGGCCGGACGAGAGTTTGAGAAAGATGAATGTCAGGAACGCCGGCATGATGTACAGCATCATCTTCGCCTGCGGGTTGGGCGGAACGCCCATCTGCCCAAGCTTCGACACGGCGAACATCGAGAGTCCCATGACGATCGGGATGATGAAATACGGATCTGCACGTGACAGGTCCGGCAGCCAGAGGAATGGGACCCCCCGGAACTCGATCGTCACCCGGAAGACGAAGAAGAGGGCGAACAGGACTGGCATGGGGATGAGCATGGGGAGACAACCGCCGAGTGGGTTCACCCCGTGCTCCTTGTACAGCTTCATGACCTCCTGCTGCATCTTCTGCGGTTCCTGCTTGTACCGCTCCTGCACGGACTTGATTTCGGGCTGAATGGCCTGCATGGCCATCGAGGAGCGCATCGCTTTCTGGTTGAGCGGCCAGAGCACGATCCGCACCGCGATCCCGAACAGGATCAGGACCCAGCCGTAGCCCATGTTGAGGTTCTCGTGCATCCACAGGAGGATGACCACGATGATGTTGGCAAATGGCTGGATGATGGGCTTGAAGATCCAACCGTAGCTGTTCACGTCGGTCAGGTCGTTGCCGATCCGACGCAGGCGCTCGTACTCCTGCGGCCCGACATACATCGAAAACGAGAAGCGGCCGCCGGGTGCCGGCAGCGAGGCCACGACATCGGTTCGGACGGCGTTGCCGTCGGCGCGCTCCCCACCGAGCGCAATTGCTCCCCCGAGCTGCGGCTGACCCTCCTCGACCGTGAGCACGGTGGCGAGAAAGTACTTCGACTTCAGCGCCACCCAATCAAAGGGCCCTTCGAGGGCTCGCATCTCTCCCGGATCAAGCGAGCGGAAATTCAGCTGCTCGGCGCCGTTCTGACCTGTCACGACAGCGTACGACCGGAAGTCGTCGGCGCTGTCGGCTTCGACCAGGGCGAGGCGCGGACCAAGCCCGAGGAGCACGAGACCGCCCTGACCTGTGCCGGTCACGCGGCCCTCGACGTCGAACAGGTACTGCTCCGGGGCGAAGATATAGGTCAACTCGAGACCAAGGCCGCCGCGCTGGCCGCGCAACTCGAGTCTCGTGCCCTCCGCCTCAACGTGGACGACCGTGTCAGAGGGCTGCAGGTCGAAGTCGGCGAGCCTCAGAGTGTCCCCGCCAACGACGAGGGCATACTCGAGAAAGCGTGAGGACGGTGGGATGATCTCTGCGACGCCAGAATCGCCCGCGGCGAACGTGCGATACTCCCGTAACGCAGCACCGGTCAGCTGACCGCCCTGCGTGGAGAATTCATAGCGGTAGAGCGGAGACTCGACCGCGACCGTCCGCGGCGACGGTGGGGGGCTCGCGGCCGGCTCGTCGGGCCCGGGCCGGGGGCTGAGAGGGGACGGCGCGTCCGGAACCACTTCGATCGGGGCCGGCTGTTGAACCACGACGGTATCCGGTACCGCGGCAGCCGAGTCGACGACAGCGCCTTGGGGTTCCGTCTCCGGCCGCGGGGATAGCAGCGCCGGGAGCACTGCGACGATCAGCATCAGGCCGATCGCAAGAAGCGTTCGTCGGTCCATTCAGCTCTCCGTCACGGCACGGGATCGAAGCCGCCGGGGTGAAACGGGTGGCAGCGCAGAATGCGGCGCATGCCGAGCCAGCTGCCCTTCAGCACGCCGTAGCGCTGCACGGCCTCGAGCGCGTACATCGAACACGTCGGGGCGAACCTGCACGGAGATGGAAATGGCGATGCCGCGAGCTGATACGCCCTGATCAGCAGCACCACACTGCGCCGCGGCCAGGATGTCAGACCAAGGACGAACGAGCCCATGACTCCAGATCCGCTGCCAGTTCCCGAACCGCAGCGCGGAAGGCTGCTGGTCGGGATCGCACGACGACATCGACTGCCCCGGCACGAGACAACACGCGCCTCCGGAGGATCTCCCGGAGGCGCCGACGGAGCCTGTTGCGAGCCACGATCGTCTGTCCGTGCCGCGGAACGATCACGCCGAGGCGCGGGTGCTCTTGCGAGTTCCCGCGCCACGCGATGTCCAGTCTCGGGGTGCGATGGCGGCGTCCCTCTCGCTGCACCGCCGCCAGGTCTGATCCGCGCGTCAAGCGCCAGCTCCGAGGCAGGCCCTCGGGCCTCAACGCCCTCCGTGCTTCGAGGGCACCGACACCGTCAGGCGCTTTCGACCCTTCTTGCGCCGCCGGCTGAGCACAGCCCGGCCCCATCGGGTGCTCATGCGCGCCCGAAACCCGTGCTTGTTCACACGCCGACGATTGCGCGGCTGATATGTTCTCTTCATCCGAAAAACAACCCTCTTGAGCGGCCAGTAAGCTAGCCGTCCACGAGGCCGCGGGCAAGGTTGACTTTTCCACATTGGCGGAGTAGCATCGGTAGCCCTTTCGAACCTCCTACCTGCCGTTCACTAGAAATAGATGGAACTGTCGGCACAACAAGCGTGGGCTCGCCTGCTCGAGGCCGCGCGGGCGGAGCTACCCGACCCGACGGTCCGGACCTGGCTCGAGCCGCTCCGACCGATGGCACTGGAGGAGGGGCGGCTCATGTTGGGCGCTCCGGATCAGTTTGCGGTCGAGTGGAACGAGTCCAAGCACACGGACCTGCTTAAGCGCGTCGCCGTGTCCACCCTGGGACAACCGCTCGAGGTGGTGTTCCGGGTACACGAGGACCGTGCCAAGCGCCCGCAGATGGACTTCTTCGTCGCGAGCCCTCAACCCACCACGGGCGACCAGACCCAAAATCGATCGACCCGACCGCTCAACGAGCGCTACGCCTTCCGCACGTTCGTCATCGGGAAGTCCAACGAGCTCGCGGCTGCCGCGGCGCACGCGGTAGCCGAGGCGCCTGGCAAGACATACAACCCGCTGTTCATCTATGGAGCGACCGGACTGGGCAAGACCCACCTGATGCAGGCCGTCGCCCACGCGGTGCTGGAGCGCGCCCCGGAGAGCCGGGTCGTGTACATGGGCGCCGAGCAGTTCATCAACGAGGTCATCGAGAGTATCCACTCGCGGACGATGGGCGATTTCCGGCGTCGGTACCGGGATGACGTGGACATCTTCCTCGTGGACGACGTGCATTTCCTGGAAGGCAAGGAGATGACGCAGGAAGAGTTCTTCCACACGTTCAACGCTCTCCACGAGGCGCAGAAGCAGATCGTCCTGACGTCCGACCGACCTCCCAAGGAGATCCCGGGGCTGGAGTCACGCCTCGTCAGCAGGTTCGAGTGGGGCATGGTGGCAGATATCGGGCAGCCGGACCTGGAACACCGCATTGCCATCCTCCGCAAGAAGGCTGAACAGGACCATCTCGAACTCACCATTCCGGATGATGTCCTCCGATTCATCGCGGAGCACGTCCGCAGCTCCGTACGGGAGTTGGAAGGATGCATCATCAAACTGCTCCTCTTTGCTTCACTCAAGCACCGTGAGGTCTCAATCGATCTTGCACGTGATGCGCTGGCGGACAAGATCCGGCAGACGGCGAGCGTCAGTGCCGAGCGTGGATCGAGTCTGCCGAGCGTGGATCGCGTGCAGGAAGTAGTCGCGCGCCGTTGGGGAGTAACCCCTGAGGGACTCCGCTCGAAGGCCCGTACCAAGAGCCTCACCGTACCTCGCCAGGTGGCGATGTATCTGGCCCGCGACCTTCTAGGTATGCAGCTGGTCGAGATTGGCCAGGCCTTCGGTGGACGAGATCATTCGACCGTTATCCACAGTGTCGAGAAGGTGCAGAGGACGATGCAGGGCGACCAGAGATTCCGTGATCGTGTCGAGCATGCGAGGAGGGAGCTGGCAACCATTGCCTGAGGTGCGGTACGTGGATTCCGTATGTGGACGTTGTGGGCGCCCGGGGATATGTAGCTACATGTCGACATGGGTCCACAGAAGATCCCCAGTGACCCACATCACGTCAGAGGACGGAAGCGATGGTTATGGAAGGAGTTGTACCGGCTTTCAAGGTTTCCATACCTACTACTAGTACTACTAGTTATTAGTTACTGACTTGATGGTAGTGATTCTTTTCCACGTGGCCTGGGGAAGGGTATGAAGTTCACGATTACACGCGAGCGACTGCACGAAGGTCTAGCCGCCGTCGCAGCGACCGTCCCGACCAAGACGACACTTCCAGTACTCTCGAACATCTTGGTCGAAGCTGTCTCCGACGGGGTACGGCTGTCTGGTACGGATCTGGACATTGCTGTCAGTACTGTCGTGCCGGCGGAGGTCGACACAGAGGGAGCCGTCACGGTACCGGCGAAGAAGCTCGTGGAGATTGTCCGTGAGCTCCCAACTGCGGCGATCCGGGTGGCTGCTGCCGGTGAGCAGCGCGTGGACCTCGAGTGCGGCCGTTCTCGCTTCCGTCTGCTTGGGATCCCACGAGACGAATTCCCGAATTTCCCGCCCGTGAGCTTCGATAACAGCTGGACGGTCACGTGCTCCGACCTCCAGAAGTTGATCAACCACGTGAGCTTCGCTGCGTCAACCGAGGAGAGCCGCCCGATCCTCAACGGTGTGTTGTGGGAGTTGCACCAGGATGTAATGCGCATGGTGGCCACCAACGGGCACCGGCTCGCGCGTATGGACGTTCCGGTCAGCGGCAGTGCGGAATCTGCTCCGTTGATCGTTCCGCCGAAGGCTCTGGAACAGGTGCGGAAGTTGTTCGGGCCGGCAGACGAGATCGAGATCGCGCGGAGCGACAATCACCTCGGCTTCCGCGCCGGCGGCACGGTGATCTTCACCCGCCTGATCGAAGGTCCGTATCCGAACTACGAGCAAGTGATCCCCAAGGACAACGACCGGTCGTGTGCGGTTGAGAAGGACAGCCTCGCGGCTGCGCTGCGCCGCGTAGGGGTCGTCGCCAGTGACCAGACGCACAGAGTGCGGCTGCAGTTCACGGGTGGTACGCTGAAGCTGAGTGTGAACACCCCGGATCTCGGTGAGGCGCAGGATGAGATCGCGGTCACCTTCGACGGCGATCCACTGGAGATCGGATTCAACGCCAACTACCTGCTCGAGATCCTGAAGTTCATGCCCACCGACGACGTACGGCTCACGTTCAAGGCACCGGAGCGTGCCGCGACGCTGGAGCCCGTCGGGTGGGATGATCCAGCGTCATACCTCTGTCTCGTGATGCCGCTCCGGCTCGTGGACTGAGGGAGACCACCCGCCCGTGTGAGGTGAGGCGCTACTGACCTGAGAACAACCGCGTCGCCACTCCGGTCAGACTGGCACGCTGGAGGCGGGTGCGACCGGAGCCTGCCGGCCCGGAAGCGAGCGCCGTGCCGCTGTCGCGACCGCCGATAGTAAGCCCCACCGCCCATGTCACGAGGCCGAAGTCGCTGTCGACATCGAGCACGCCAAGCACTGCGAGCGGTATCTTGCCGCTTGTCGAGAGGCGGACACCACCGCGATAGCTCATGTCGTACCCTGAGCCGGCAAGCCGTTCCGCGGCGAGCACTTCGACCTGCAAGTCGGCGTGGCTCGGGATCACCGAGAGGTTGGCAGCCAATACTCCAACGAGAGGTTGACGTTCAGCCCTGGGAGTCGGCCGGCCGATGTTCCGCAGGACGATACCGAGATCGAGGGGTGTGAGCAGTCGGTACCTAACCCCGAGGTCAACGCTGCGGTGCGCTGCGGTATCCACTGCGCTGCCTTGATAGAAGCTGAACGATGCGCCAACCGCGCCCTTTCGGAACGGGAACGCGAGCCCGAACCGCAGCGTCCCCGTATTCGGATCCTCGGCGAAGCGGTCGCGCTGATAGCCCAGGGAGAGTCCCCGGGACGTGAAGCCCGCGCTCCACTGGGCAAACCTGGTGTTGGTGTCCGGCGGGAATTCCAGCGCGAACTCCGCCATGATCGAGGCGCCGGACATGACGGCCAATCCTGCGGGGTTCACCCAGAGTGCGCGGGCATCATTGGCGCTCGCGGCGAAGAGATAGTCGGCAGATCGCGAGCGGACGGCCTGCGCCTCGAGCGCGCCGCCGGCGGCACAGACCGCCCCGACAACGATGCAGAGGTGCCGCAACCTACTGAACAACCGACAACGAGTCGTACCGCAACTGGGTGATCGGGATGATCGTTCCCATCGCGATCACGGTGGCCGTCATGTTCATCGTATCGGCCGAGAACCGGGAGAGCAGGCGGCCATCGGCAGCAAGCCGGAGCTCCGTCCACGACACGCCGGTGCCGTCGATTGTGATCTCGGTTCCGCCCTGCATGCCCCCGCCGGCTACCGCAATCTCCGACCTCGCAGTGACCGGTAGTACCCGCACCCCGTGCTCGTCTATCCAGTTGCCGGACTCGTACGTCGTCACCGTCGACACCTCGATGTCCATCCCGGTGGCACCGCTCATGACTGCTGCGGAGTCGGTCCAGGTCTGATTGGCACCGGCGCCGGTCTCCGGGACGGGCGTGAAGAACCGGCTCATCGACTGGTTCATCTGCGTGACGAGCGCACTGCCGGACTCGGTGCCCTCGAAGTCGGTGATGTCCCCAGTTGGCTGCAGGACCCCGGCGAATGTGGCGCCCGCGGCGGCGCTGAAATCCTCAGCGCTGATTCCCGGAGGGAGTGTGCCGGTCGGAACCATCGAGTCGACGGTCATCGAGAGCGAGAAGCCTTCCGCGTCGGGCTCGGGCGCTGCCTCAGCGGACAGGTAGATCGCTGCGCCGAACTCGAAGGTGGAGACCTGTCCCCCGAACTCCTGCTCGGTGCGGTTGTGGGACGCCAGGCGATACGCCGTCGTGAAGGGAGCGTACGTGAAGATATCAACCGTCGCTGGTGCGGGGGACTCACCTCGGGCGCTGTCGGTCATCGTGCCGGCACTGCTGCATCCCCCGGCCAGGCCGATCACCGCTACGAGACTGGTGGCACCAGCCAGTTGCTTCACCACTGCGCGTATTGCCATCAGGCGTTGTCCTCGGCTCGTTGAAGGAGGTCACTCTTGGTCCGGCCAAATACCGCGACCAGTTGGCCCTCAGCGGCATTCACCTTGAGCAGGCGCCAACCGGTACGGCTCAATTCGGCGCGCCATCCAATGAGGCGCTGCCAGTGCATCTCGCGCGTGCGCAGCACCCGCAACTCCGCGACCGCCTCCCAACTTGGCGGGTAGGGCTGCCCCTGGGAACTCCGCGGACGTGCCGGTAAGCCGAGCGAGAGCCTCTGTTTGGTCGCCATATCCTCAAATGCCGAACGAGACGGAGCCGGGACGGCGGAGCCGTAAGCCGAGTTCTGTTCGGCGCCGGAGCGCCGGACGGTCATCTCTCTGGGATGGCGGTCGCCCGCCACCTCATGCGGCCTACCCGCGGCTCAGGCGGTCCGGGCCGGACCTCGCCGCCTACTTGGCCTTGCTCCGACTGGGGGTTACCGTGCCATGTCTGTTGCCAGACACGCGGTGGGCTCTTACCCCACCTTTTCACCCTTACCCGCCGTTGCCGACGGGCGGTCTGTTTTCTGTGGCCCTGTCCGTCGCCTTGCGGCGCCCAGGTGTTACCTGGCAGTCTGCCCTTCGGAGCTCGGACTTTCCTCGGTCCGCGGGTCCCGCGGACCGCGACCGCCCCGCTCCGCCGTCCCGAGAAGAAGATAGCGTCTCGCGGCCTCACCCACCACCGATTCCGCGGCCCAGCCCCGAGTGTTGATGCTGGTTGATGGTCTGTTGACACCTCAAGTGCATCGTGTCCGCAATCCCCTCACGGATGAGACCATGATCGCACCTGCCCCCCTTGTCGCCACCGTGCTGGATCCCCGCGAGCGTGCTCCACTCGATGTGGCAGCACGGGGGCGCTTCCTGCCCGTGCATGCGGAGAGCGTGACCCAAGCGATCCGGGCGGTCCGGGAGCGACCCGTGAATACCGTCCTCCTCTCGGCGAACCAGATCGATGCCAGCCAACTCGCCGGTGTGTCGACACTGGTAAGTGGCTTTCCAGGCGTTGCCACCGTGGCCGTTGTCTCCCGGTACTCGATCAATACGACCGAACGGCTCCTCGATCTTGGCGCGTGCGGTGTGAGGCGCGTACTTGACCTCAATGCCCGAGATGGCTGGCAGGAGCTCCGGGCGCTGCTGGGGGACCCCACCACCCCAGTCGCAGCTCACATCCGCGGCCGCGTATTGCCGGCGCTCGATACCGCGACGCCCTCCTGCCGCTCCTACTTCGACGCGTTGATCCGCCTTGCCCCGTCAACCGCCACGGTTCGCGCACTGGCCGGAAGGATCGGGGTCAGTCCCTCGACGCTCATGTCACGGTTCTTCCGCGCTCGCTTGCCGTCACCAAAGCGTTACCTCGCTACGGTGCGGCTGCTGTACGCTGCCGGTCTCCTCCGAGCGCCTGCACTCTCGATTGCGGATGCAGCCTACCGACTGGAGTACTCATCACCACAGAGCTTCGGCCGGCATGTGCGCTCTGTCCTTGGAATCACGGCGGCAGCATTCCGGCAGCGCTACACACTCGAAACGGCGCTGGAGCACTTTGTCGCGCGTCTGATCGTCCCGTATCGGTCCGTCTTCCGGACCTTCCGTCCCCTCGACTATGGGGTGCCGGATCCCGGACACCTTCGGGAGGCATTCCGCACAGGCGTCAGGCGCGCGACAACTCGCTATTCCGGGTAGGCTTCGGGGGGCAATCGGAGATCGGCAAGCGTGATCAGGGAGCGGAGCGGATAGCCGGCGTGCTCGATGGCCCCCCGTCCCCCTTCCTCTCGGTCAACGACGGCGAGCACCCCCGAGACGCGGGCGCCTTCGGCAGCGAGCGCATGAACCGCTTGGAGGGCAGATTGTCCGGTCGTCACCACATCCTCCACGACGACGACGGCCATCCCTGGTGTGAAGCACCCCTCGATACGCCGCTTCCCGCCGTGGGATTTGGCAGCCTTGCGTACCGTAAACGCGTCGATGATCGGCGGCAGTTCGACACTGGCCCGTGCGATCGCATAGGCGACCGGGTCGGCTCCGAGCGTCAGCCCGCCGACCGCCTCGGCGGCCCAACCGGCGTCCCGGATCGCCAGTACGCCCAACTCGCCGATCAACTGTTGGCCACGTGCAGACATCGTAGTCTTCCGGGCGTCGACATAGTACGACGACGTGCGGCCCGATGCCAGCGTAAACGAACCTACTGCAACGGATTGCGCGTGCAATAACGCGGCGAGATCGTGGCGGAGCTTTTCGGACGGATTCCGCGGCATGGTAGGTAGTAGTATGTACTACTACTCTTCTCTTCTGTTCCGGAACATCGACTTCATCTTCCCCAGTAGCCCGCCGCCGGCTTCCTGGGGCTCGGAGGCTGGCGCTGCCGGAACGTCGCCCTGTTCGAGCGCGGTGCGGAGTTCCAGCGCAAAGTCCTGCACCGATGGCTGACGCTCACTGGGCGAGCGGGACAGGGCCTTCATGATCGCCTGCTCGAGGGCCGGAGAGAACCTGACCCCGCGCACGGCCTCGTTGAGCGGTGTCGGATCCTGCGTGAGGAGTTGCTGGAACAGCTCTCGCGGCGAGCGGCCTGGGTAGGGATGCACTCCCGTCAACAAGTAGTAGGCGATCGTGGCGAGGCTGTACAGATCCGCCGCCTCGTCGACGAGCTCTCCGGAGAGCGCCTCCGGCGCGACGTAGTTCAGTGTGCCGACGAAGAACCCGGTGCGGGTCAGCCTGTCGGCGGCGTCGAGTTGCGCGTCGCGCGCTATGCCGAAATCGAGCAGCTTCAGCTCCCGAGTTTCCGGGTTGTAGATCATGTTCTCCGGCTTGAGGTCTCGATGGACGATTCCCTCGGCGTGGGCCGCCGTGAGACCCCCGGCCAGCTGCTCGACCACGTGCACCACCAACTCCGGAGCGAGCCGGCCGGTGCGGTGTACGAAGTCCGAGAGCGGCTCACCCTCTGCCCACTCGAGGGCGAGATAGTAGAGGCTTTCCAGCTCCCCGTAGTCGTACGTGCGGACCACGGCAGGGTGCTGCACGCGAGATCCGTAGCCAGCTTCTCGGAGGAACCGCTTGACGGCCGTCGGATCGTTGCGCATGCGTTCTCGGAGGACCTTGACCGCGCACAGACCGCGCTCGGGGTGCTCCGCGCGATACACGGTCGCCGTGCCCCCTTCGCCGATTCGCTTGAGCAAGCGGTATCCGGCGACTGTCCGTCCGGTGAGATTCTCTTGCGGCATATGGAGAGTCCGCCAAAGTAAGCGAGTCCGCTTTCCCTCTGCAAGTCAGGGTCCATGGGCATGAAGCATTTCCAGACTCGTTGCCCGCGCGCGCCCCGCTCGCTGCTGGTGCTACTCACGCTGGCTGCCGGCGCCTGCGGAGCGTGGCAACGCGTAGGGCGGGAAGTCGCCGAGCCAGATCCGACCACCTATGTCACGCCGCTCTTTGATCTGGAGGGTGTGTACAACGGCATGGGTCTCTTCGCGGCCCAGGGGACGCTACCTTTCGCGGGTAGCCTGCACTACCTCGCCGGGCCGTCGCCTGACTCCACGCTCGCGCTCGTCGGCCTGTCGATGAGCCACCATTCGTTCAGCTTCCGACGAACCGAGGGCGTCTTCGAGGCCCGCTATCGCGTTGAGGTCACCTTCCACCGTGGCGGGCGGCTCATCGAGCGAGCGAGCGAGGACAACGTCATCCAGGTCGTCAGCTTTCCGGAGACCCAACGGACCGACGACGCGATCCTGTACCAGACGATCCTCTACCTTCCGCCCGGCGTGCTCGATGTGAGCGTCCGGGTAAGCGATCGCGGCGGCGACGTGTCCACAGAGGCCGCCAGCGCTACGTCGGTTCCACGCTTCACCGGCTCGAAAGCGCTCTCCCAGCTCGTCCCAGTCTACCGTGCCCGCGGACGGCGCGCTCGTGCTGCGGAGCCAGCGTTGGTGGTGAACCCCCGCGCGTCGGTCCCCTTTGGTGCCGACACGTTGTTGCTGTATGCAGAGGGCTACCGCGGAGACTCGGCGGATGTCGTGACCGTGCGTGCCTTCACGATCGACCCCGAGCCGGTCGAAGTCTGGCGCGACAGCCTCCTGCTTGGCGCCGGCGGGATCGAGGTCAACTCGATTCTGCTCACCGTCCGCCCGGCACTGCTGCCTATCGGCCAGCTCGAGCTCGCGGCCACGGTGTCAGGGGTGCCCGATACGCTGCGCACGCCGATCCTCGTGACGTTCTCCGATCAGTGGGTCGTGGCAAATCTCGACGAGACCCTGTCGCTGCTACGGTACTTCGGAGCGGAACAGGCCTTGCAGGCGATCAGGGCAGCGGCGCCGGAAGAACGGGCCGCCTTGTGGCGGCGCCTCTGGAGAGAAACGGATCCGGATCCGGCGACACCTGGCCACGAAGCACTCGACATCTACTTCGGCCGGGTGGAGGAGGCGAACGATCGCTTTCGAGAAGCAACGCAGCCGGGCTGGCTGACCGATCGTGGAGAGGTGTTCATCACACTGGGTGCACCTGACGAGATCTTCGACTCGAGTTCGGACTTGCAGGACCGTGGCATTCGACTGATCCGATGGCACTACATTGGCGATCGTTTGACGCTGGATTTCGTCGACGAATCCGGCTTCGGGCGTTTCCGGCTCACGGACCGGTCTCGCTCCGACTATCTGCGAGTGCTCACACGGCTGCGGCAAGGCGAGTGAGGCTCCGTCGGTACCTCACGGCGGCGCTCGTGCTGGGCAGCCTTGCGTGGCCGGTGGAGTCGTCTGCGCAGATCCCCTTGGCCTCGCGCGTGGACACCGTTGGCTGGTGGCACAGGGCGGCGGAGCTCCGTCCGGCAGTCAACGCCAAACGTTCATCGGTATCCGAGGTGCAACAGCTCGCCGAGGCGGAACTCGGCCTTGGACGACCGGAGCAGGCGGTGCTGCTCCTGCAAACGGCGGTATCGCGCGATTCCCTCGGTTCGGCCGGCCGGCTGCTGCTCGGCACGGCCGCCTTCGCAGCCGGCGACTACGCTACCGCAGCACCCGCCCTGCTCGAGGCTGCCACGGGGAGGTCAGACAGGACGCGCGGGATTGTCCTTGCGCGGGCGGCCGAGGCCTATCGGCTCGCCGGGGCCGATTCGGTCGCCGTTGGGCTGTTCGCGGAAGCGGCGGTACTCCTCCCGCCGATTGCAGGGTGGCTCGCAGTACGCGAGGCGGCGGTGACCCGCGATCCAGCACGCGCGCTGCGCCTGCTCAGGAAGGCTCCGCCTGAGGCGGCCTTTGACGCCGCACGCGTGAGAGCCACCACGCTGCTCGCAAATGGGGATAGCGCCCGGGCACTCCTGTCACTGCTTCGTGTTGGGGACTGGGGGCCGGCTCTCGCGATCGCGCTCGCTCTCGACGACTCGATCGGCGCTCGGGAAGCCGCCTATGCCGGGGCACTGTCCAGCGACACTGCCGTTGTGCGCCGGGCGGTCCACGCTATCGAGTCCAGGCTGCCGCCGGCGACGCAACGGCAGGACTTCGTCGCTGCGGCGGGTCTCAATCGGCTAGGCCGGACCCGGGATGCAATCACGGTGCTTGAAGCAGCAGCAGCCGAGGGTGACACGTCGGCCGCCCTCCTGCGGCGAGTCGGCGACCTGCAGTCGTCTATCGGCGCACGCCGCGATGCTGTCGACACCTACGCCCGGGCAATGCGCCAGGGCGGCGACGATGCGCAGCTTGCGGCCTATCGGCGGGCGCGGCTCCTGACGCGGCTGAGCCCGGCGGCGGAGGGCGACGCGGCGCTGGCGGCGTTCGCCGAGCGGCATCCGGACCATACGGAGGCGCCCCTTGCCCTGTATCTCGTGGCCGACCGGCAGCGCGATCGTGGTCGTCACCGGGAAGCAGATTCGGTGCTCATGGAACTGGCCTCCCGGTGGCCACGGGCGACGTATGCGAGCAGGGCCCGGCTCGCGCTCGCGCAACGTGCCCTGGCGGCCGACGACACCACATCGGCGACCAGATGGTACCGGGCCGAAGTGGAAGCCGGCGCTCCGCAGGCTGACGCAGCGCGGCACTTCCTGGCCGACTTGGCACGGGCAGGTGGCGACACGGCAACGGCCGCCGCCGTGTGGAGGGAGCTATCGAGCGCCGATGGCGTCGGATACTACGGCACGGTAGCGCGTGCCGCGCTCGGCGCCGGCGGCAGGTCCTTCCCTCCGGCGCCGCCGCTGCCGCGGAGTGAAGCCGCGGCGCGAACGCTCGAACGCATCGATCTGCTCCAGGCTGCGCTGTTGACCGCGGAGGCCGACACCGTCGTGCAACGTCAGCTGCGACGTCGCGAGTTCCCGGATGAGGAGCTGCTGACGCTCGCTGCCGGCTTGATCGACCGCGGCTGGACTGCAGAAGGTGTGCGACTCGGCTGGAAGGCCGCCGAGACACGGACGCTCACCGATCCCATGGTGCTCCGGCTCGTCTTCCCATACCCGCTGCGCACAATGATCGAGCGCGAGGCCCGCGAGCACGGTCTCGATCCGTACTTGCTGGTTGCCGTGATCCGGCAGGAGTCCGCTTTCCGGCCCGCCGTGACATCGCACGCTGGCGCTCGCGGGCTCATGCAGCTCATGCCAGCGACGGCCAGGGATGTGGCGCGTCGCGCCGGCGTGGCGTGGGACCCACGATTCCTCGCGTCGGCCGAGGCAAACCTCCATATCGGTGCGACGCACCTTGCGGCACTCCTGCGGCAGTACGACGGGCGCGTAGTCCCCGCCCTCGCCGCGTACAACGCTGGTGGCCGGCCGGTTTCCCGCTGGCTGCGCTATCCTGAGGCTTCCGATCCGACCCGGTTCGTGGAGCGTATCCCATACGTCGAGACGCGCGGGTATCTGCGCGCAGTCCTGCGCAACCGCGAGGTCTACCGCGGGCTCTATCCACCGCACACGGTGCCGGCGAACGCCGGCGGGCTGTGAGTCCCGAGTCGAGACGCCGGTTGCTGCACCTTTCGAGCGGCGCGATGGTGCTGCTCGTGCCCGTGACGTCGTGGCTCGTACTCCGAGTGGTGCTGGTCTGCGGTGCCGTGCTCGCTGCGTTGGTCGAGGCCGTGCGCCTCCGCGTACCGGGCGTTGCTGGGTTGCTGCGCACCGCTGTGCCGGTCTATCGAGCGCGTGAGCGCACACGGCCGAGCGGTGCCATGTGGCTTGCCGTCGGCTACGCCCTTGCGGCATTCGCGGATCCGCCCGCGCCCGCCGCTGGCATCCTGGTTGCCGCGTGCGCCGATCCGGCCGCTGCGCTGGTGGGATCCAGGGGTGCGCGGGGACCTGTGATGGGCAAGACCATCCCTGGCACGGCGGTGCACTGGCTCGTCGCGGCGATCGTGCTCGGTATCCTCGGATGGTCGTGGACGGCGGTTGTGATCGGGGCCTCTGTGGCAAGCGCGGTCGAACGCTGGCCGCTCGGGCTCGACGACAATCTGCTCGTGCCGCCAGCGACGGCATTTGCGGTGATGCTCGCCGCCTGAGGCCGACGGCTCAGGCCGACCGGCTATCTTCTGTCCATGAAACGGGCTTCCAACCCGAGGGTCTTCCTCATCGACGGGTACGCGCTCATCTATCGCGCGTTCTTCGCCATGATCGGCCGGCCACTCCGGACGGCACGCGGCGAGAATACGTCGGCGGTCTGGGGGGTGGCGAACTTCCTCCACCGCCTGTTCGAGCAACACCGTCCTGACTACGTCGCCTGGGTTCACGACGCCGGAACGTCGTTTCGCGAGGACGTCTACCCTGACTACAAAGCGACCCGCGAGAAGCTCGATGAGGAGCTTCAGGCAGACTTTGATCGGTCGGTCGAGCGAATCGAGCAACTGCTCGACGCGTTTGGCGTACCCCTCGTCACCGTCGAGGGCTATGAGGCCGATGACGTGATCGGCACGTTGGCCGACAGAGCTGCCCGTGCCGATATGCAGGCTGTCATCGTCTCTGGCGACAAGGACTTCTATCAGCTGATTGGGCCGCAGGTGGCGCTGCTCAATCCCGGGCGCCGTGGACCAGCGGCGGTCGAGGAACAGTGGGTGGACGAATCGAATGCTGGTGAGCGACTCGGCGTCGCCCCGGAGCGAGTGGTGGATTTTCTCGCGCTCGTCGGTGACTCCTCCGACAACGTGCCCGGAGTGCACGGTGTGGGGGAGAAAACGGCGCGCCAACTTCTTGAGCAGTACGGTGATCTCGACTCGATTCTCGCGCACGCTGCCGACGTGAAGGGCAAGCGAGCGCGCGAGGCCTTGCTGGCAGACGCGGAGAACGCTCGCCTCAGCCGTGAGCTGGTCACGATCCGCCGTGATGTACCCGTCGACGTTCGGGTCGAAGCGCTCGTGGCACGCGAGTGGGACCACGATCGACTGCAGCAGCTGTACACCGACCTAGAATTCCACAGCCTGGTGCCCAAGCTCGAGACTGCGGCCGCGCCGGCGAGCACCGCCGAGCGTCCGTTCGAGGTCGTCGAGGATCCTCAAGCGCTCGACGAGATCATCGCGCTGCTGCGTACCGCCCCGATCGTCGCCTGCGATACCGAGACCACGTCGCTCGACGCCGTCGACGCCGATCTGGTCGGGCTCTCACTGGCCCATCCGGACGGCCGGGCATGGTACTTCCCGTTCGCGCATCGGGCGCCCGAAGGCGAACTCACGGCCCACGAGGGGCCACGCAACCTGCCGGCCCTCGACAGCGAGCCGCTCCGGCCGCTGCGAGAGCTGTTGGAAGATGGGGCGGTTGCCAAGGCGGCGCACAACGTGAAGTACGATTGGCTGGTACTCAGGCGGGCGGGGGTGGAGCTGCGCGGGGCCAAGTACGACTCCATGCTCGCGAGCTTCGTGCTCGATCCGGGACGGCGATCGCATGCGCTCGACGTGCTGATGCTCGAGCACTTGAACGAGCGCCTGACGTCCTATCATGAGTTGGTGGGCCGAGGACGCCACGAGCGCCCCTTCGCCGAGGTGTCCGTCGACACGGCTGCTGCCTACTGCTGTGCCGACTCGGTGTCCGTGTTGCGACTGCGTGACTTCTTTGCTCCGCAGCTCGAACACACCGACCTGGCCGCACTGCTCGACGAGCTGGAGATGCCGCTCGTGGCGGTGCTGGTCGATATGGAATGGCGCGGCATTGCCGTCGATGTCGAGGCCCTGCAGGCCCTGTCCGAGGAGTTCGGAGCCGAGTTGCGGCGGCTGGAAGCTCGCATCCACGAGGAAGCCGGCACCGACTTCAACATCAACAGCACGCCACAGCTCCGGCACATCTTGTTCGAGAAGCTTGGTCTGCCGGTGCTCAAGCGGACCAAGACGGGGCCAAGCACGGACGCCGACGTGCTCGGCGAGCTCGCGGCGATGGCGTTCGAGCTGCCGAAACTGCTGTTGGACTACCGTGAGGTGAGCAAACTGCGCTCGACTTACGTCGACGCCCTGCCGCTGCGAGTGAACCCCGTAACCGGCCGGATCCACACGAGCTTCTCCCAGACCGGCGCTGCAACGGGACGCCTGTCGTCCTCCGAGCCGAATCTCCAGAACATCCCGGTCCGCACGCAGCGGGGGGAGCAGATCCGGCGGTGTTTCGTGCCGGCCGAGGGGTGCGTCTTCGTGGCGGCCGATTACTCCCAGATCGAGCTCCGCCTCCTCGCGCATCTGTCACGGGATCCGGCCTTCCTCGAGGCGTTCCGCCGCGGCGGGGACATCCACCGGGAGACGGCGGCCATCATCTTCGACGTCAGTCTGGACGACGTGACTCCGGAGATGCGCGCGCGCGCGAAGACCATCAATTTCGCCACCATCTACGGCCAGGGACCGTACGCGCTCAGCCGGCAACTCGGGATCACGCAGGACGAGGCACGAGAGTTCATTCAGGTGTACTTCGAGCGGTTCGCGGGTGTACGACAGTTCCTCGACGGCTGCGTCACGCACGCCCGGGAGCGGGGATTCGTGGAGACGATCTTTGGGCGGCGTCGCTACGTGCCGGAACTCAAGGATCGCACGTACAACATTCGGGCCTTCGGCGAGCGTGTCGCGATGAACTCGCCGATTCAGGGATCGGCAGCGGACCTCATCAAACGGGCGATGGTCCGCGCGAACGCGTCGTTGGGCGCTGCTGGGCTGGACGCCGCACTCCTGCTGCAGGTGCACGATGAGTTGATCGTCGAGGCGCCAGAGACGGAAGCGGCGGACGCCGCGGAACTGTTGCGACGCGAGATGGAGGGAGCGGTGGAGTTGTCCGTCCCGCTGGTCGTCGATCTCGGTATCGGTGCGAACTGGCTCGATGCCAAGCATTGAGCCAGCCGCTTGTCGGGTTGCCCCAGCTGGCGCATACTCGAGGGTGATCCGTCGACGTGGATTGCCTGTGTGCCGATGACGTACGTGAATGCGGGAGGGCTACCCCGAGGGTTCACGCTCGTCGAAGTGCTGATCACGACGACGATCGTGAGCCTCCTGATGGCGATCGCCCTTCCCCTCTGGCGGGATCTACGCGAGCGCAGCTACGTCACGACCATGCGCGCCGACCTGCGCAATCTCGCCGTGATACAGGAATCGCACTTCTATGATGAGGGGGCCTACACGCCGAGTCTCACGGTACTCGACGCCATGGGATTCCAGCCAAGCCAGGGGGGGCAGGTGACGATCCACGAAGCGACCCGGAACGGATGGTCGGCGACGCTGTCCCACATGGCAACCCTGCGGCAGTGCCACCTTTTCGTTGGCAGTGCAGCCCCAGTCGGATCGGCCACCACCTCCGGTGCCATCGACTGCGGCTGACCGAATGGCCCTCCGCACCTTCCGGCTTTGGCGCCATGGAGTGGCGCACGCCTTGGACGGTGGACTGTGGTTGCATCCGTTCCGCTTGCGGGGCGAGCGCTGGGCGCATCTCGTGTCCGCTGATCGCGAACGACTGCTGGCGACGGGTCAAGCGTTGGCCATGCGGCCTGAGTGGCTGCAGTATCGCCCGCTCAGGCACCCTGTGACGTGGGAGCGTCATCCCGCGTGGCACTGGGATCTGCGGGGGGAGCGTCTGCGGCAGGCGTTGGGGTTGGTGGTTGAGCCGAGCCCGCCTGCGGTGGCGGCGGCGCGTCGGGAGGTGGAGTCGGTACTGGAGTCGGAACTGGTGCCGAGACCCTCGGGCCCGAACCGCTCTCCGTCGGCTTCCTGATCTTACGACCGCCCGGCCACCAGTTCCACGCACCGGCGATATGCATGAAGGCCGGGACGAGCACCATCCGGATCAGGGTAGCATCGAGCAGTACCGCCACGGCGAGGCCGAATCCGAGCAATTGGACGGCGAGCACGCGCGAGAACGCGAAGGTGCCGAACACGATGATCATGATCGCTGCAGCGCTCGTGATGACCGAAGCCGTCGCCGTGAGCCCCTCCATGGTTGCTTGGTCGTTGCGCCCCGTCCGGTCGAACGCCTCCTTGATGCGCGACAGCAAGAACACCTCGTAGTCCATGCTCAATCCGAACACGACTGCAAACACGAGGACCGGTACGACGACATAGATCGCCTCAGTCGGACCTTCCAGCCCGAACATCCGGGCACCCACACCCTTCTGGAACACCAGCACCAAGAGACCAAAAGCGCCCGCCACCGACAGCAGGTTCATCACCACGGCCTTGAGCGGCACGAGGATCGACTTGAACGCGATGAACAGCATGAATGCGGTGGTCCCCACCACGAGAATGATCACCAGCGGGAACTCGGCCAGCAGGTCGTTCTGGAGATCGACACTGGCCGCCTGGAACCCGGTCACATACACACCGACCGAGTCGAGTCCGGGGATGCCCTGATCGACGGTCGACCGGATATGCCGGACCACATCCATCGCCCCCGTGAACGACGTGGTGTCGGCTAGGAACACATCCATCAAGGTCGTACGTCCATCTTCCGACAGGTAGGACGCGTAAAACTCGGGTGCGCGCGCCCGTGCGCGCTGGGGGTTCGAGTAGAGCAGCGTGTACTGCAGAATCGAGGTCCCCGGCTCGAGGTCGACCACGCTCCGTACGGAGGCGACGTGTGGCTCCGTCTTGATCGAATCCGAGAGTCGCTTCAGCCCTCGGATATAGCCCGAGCCAACGATGCGTGCCTCTAGCGGCGCCTGCACCACGACGCGGACGGGCTGCAAGGCACCACGTGCACCAATGGCGTCGAGCGCCGCCACGCCGTCCGCCGATTCCGTGTTGGACGGAAACCAGCCCTCCCGGGGTAAGCCGATCTTGATGTGGGCGAGTGGCCACGTGATGGCCGCGACGAGGACACCGCCGAGTACGAGGGCACGCCACGGATGGTGGCCGAGCCAGCGTGCCCACCGCTCCCAGCCGGTCGGTGCATGGTACCAGGCAAGCTTCTTGGCAAGCCAGCGGGGACGGTCGATCGCGCGGCCGATCAGCGACAGCACGCCGGGCAGGAGCGTGACCGCGAGTAGCACGGCAGCCGTGACGACGAGGAGTCCGCCGATGCCCACCGACCGTGTTTCCGTAATCGGGGTGATCAACAGGGCCGCAAAGCCAAGTAGCACCGTGAGGCCGCTGGTGATCACGGCCCGTCCCGCCGTGTCAATCGTCCGCTCGGCGGCCTCGCGCGGGCCGCGCCCGCGGTTCATCTCCTCCCTGAACCGCGTCACGATGAGAAGGGAGTAGTCGATACCGACGCCCAACCCGACCATCGAGACGATCGTCAGGACGAACACGGACATCGGGTAGAATTCGGCCGCGACGTGAACGAGGCCGAGTGCCGTCATGATGGCCATTACCCCGATGATGAGCGGCACGAGAGCGGCGACCAGCGCGCCGAAGGCCAGGATCAGCACCGCTGCGCTGAATGGCAACGACTTCCGCTCGCCGACCTCGGTGTCGTGCTTGCTTACGGTCCGCACATCGTAGTCGAGAGCGGGGCCGCCGGTGACGTACACGTCGTACGGTGCCGCCCAGTTGATCCGATCGACCGTTTCGTGGATCGTAGTACGAAACTGCGGCACGTAGTCGGTTGGACTGCGCTCCAGGTCGTGCCGAGCGGCGGCGATGAAGAACGTCGTGCGCCGGTCCTCACTGAGGAACATGCTGTCGCGTGTGGTCAGGAACGACGCGGTCTGGCTGATGTAGGGCTCGGCCGCCGCCACGCGGGTCAACGAGTCGATCAGGGCGGCATAGGACAAGCTGTCGATCGGGAGTTGACCGCTCATCGTTACGACGAAGTAGTGCGTCACCGGCAGCGGAAACGCCTGCCGGATCAACTCCGTGCCACGCTTGGACTCCGACTCGGTGAGCGTCTGCCCCTCGACTCGCAGAACCTCGTGCACCGACACGGCGCGGGGCAGCGCCAAGCCCGTCAGCACGATCCACACCGCCAGGATCGGGAGACGGTGCCGGACGATGAACCGCGCGAACGTCGAGTTCATCGTCTAGATCCGTCCGTCACGTAGACGACATAGCCGCATCCCCTCGACACACATGCGTAGATCCACACCTCACCTGGAAAACTCGGGTCCGAAAGACGAGAGGCGACCCCAATCATATGGAGCGAAGGCGGCGGATGCCACCCGCGCGGCCCGGCCGGCCTGTTCCCTATCTCGCATCGGGACATTGGCTTGGAGTGTGCCGGCCCGATCAGCTCACCGGCCGAAGGAGGCGTCAACCTCCGCGAGGATCGCGAGCGCATACTCCGCGTAGCGCACGAGTCCGTGGAAAGGAAACGCCGCATCCCAGTGATCCGATGCCTGGTGATAGCGATCCCACCGCTCCCTAAGCGCCCGTGAGCTATCGGCGCTGAGTCCCTCGTACGGCGCCGGTCCCGGGATCACGAAGACCGCCGGTACTCCTTCGCGGTGAAAGGGGTAGTAGTCGGAATTCGCGCGCGGAGGCGACGTGCTCACTTCCCAGCCGTGGCGTTCCGCCACGGTGATCGCGATGTGTCCGAGACCCGTGCTGTCAACGCCGGCCAGGCGCCAGTTCACCGGGCGGCCCGGTGGGGCCCCTGCATCGAGGTTGATCACCGCCAGGGTGCGAGCGAGTGGCCACAGAGGCTGCGCGACGTAGTAGTCGGAACCAAGCAGGCCTCGCTCCTCAGCGGTGAGGAAGAGCAGGATGATCGAGTGACGGGGTCGTGCCGCCTCGGACTCGGCGGCCGCCGCGCCGATGGCGAGGAGTATCGCGACCCCGGCCGCGTTGTCGGAAAACCCGTTGTAGATCGAATCGCCCCGCTCGTCCGGAGTGCTCACGCCGAGATGGTCGTAGTGTGCGGTCAGGATGATCGCCGTGTCGGCGGCGCCAGCGTCGGCGCCGGGCAGCAGGCAGGCAACGTTCTCTTCGTGGAGATCCACGACGTCGGTACGGATATCCGCGTGCACGTCCCACGGCAGGGGTTGCGGCATCGGCTCGCCGTCGGGGGTGATCACGACGCCGTCCAGCAGGGCACCGGCCACCCGCGGTCCGGCAAGCACCGCTGGCAGCCGTGGCAGGAAGGATGAGCGCACGCTCGGATCGCGGTGATAGTACCTCCGCTCTCCCCGGCTGCGCGCATAGAGGGCGAAGCCCGCTCGGTCCGGTATGAGATGCAGCATGGCGACAGCGCCGCGGGCGATCAACGTATCGACCGCTTCGATCGTGACCGGCCCGATGGTGACGGCGACGCGCCCGCGCAGGTCGAGTCCGGCCACGTGCCCCGCGAGCAGATCGCTGTCACGTCCGACGAAGACCGCCGGTCCCTGGAACGGCACGAGCGTACGGCGGGAGCCGACGTTGGGCACGAAATCGACGTCGAGCAGGAACTCGACGGTGCCACGAGGGCTGACCGCCGTGAGGGAGGTGGCCGGCAGGACCGTCGCGACCTGCAACGGCACTGATTGACGGTAACTCTGCCCAACCGGTTCGAGACCGAGTTCAATACACTCGGCTTCGAGATACAGCGCCGCCAACCGCATCCCCTCCGATCCGGCACCGCGTCCCGCGAGGAGATCGTCGGCGAGAAAGCGTGTGTGCGCGCGGATGAGGGTCGAGTCGATGCTAGGGGACTGTGCCACCGCGGGAAGGGTGAGCACGAGGACTGCAGGCAGCAGGGCGAACTGGCGTGAAATGGTGGGCACGAGTAACTCCGGTTGAGCGGGCGATCCGACCCTTGCTACACTTCTGGACGCCTCTTGTGCGTGATGTCGGTGTGCACGGTTCACCGCCGCGCGCGATCTCGGACGGTCGTGCCGGTGAAAGATAGAGGGCCGCGATCCTGCGGAGGTCTTGGGGGTGCCGCACGCGATGCTGTCGCAGGTTCTGTTCGTCTCGTTGCTCGCGGTGCAGCAGCCGCCAGCTGCTGCGGAAATCGACTGGGCGGTGCAGGACGGCATCGCCGGCGGTGTGTACCCTGGCGCCGTCGTGGTCGTGGGCACAACGCGTCGCGTGCTGCACGCGCGGGGGTACGGGCACTTCACGTGGGACACGGCGTCGCCGGTACCCAGCCCCGACAGCTCCTTGTACGACCTTGCTTCGCTTACGAAGGTGGTCGCCAGTGCACCGGCTGCCATGGTGCTGGTCGATGACGGGCGGCTCGATCTGGATCGTCCGGTCCAACACTATCTCCCGGCGTTTCGAGGCCCGGAGAAACAACGAGTGACCGTGCGGCATCTCCTCGAGCATCGGTCAGGGCTGCGAGCGTTCCTGCCGCTCAACGAGCTCGCCGCCGATGCGGCGGAAGCAAGAGCGCTGGTGCTGTCCGAGCCTCTGCGGTTTGCGCCGGGCACGCGCATGGAGTACAGCGATCTCAATGCGATGGTGCTCGGTTGGGTCATCGAGGCTATTGCGGGACTGCCGCTCGATGAGTTCGTACGCCAGCGGATCTACGAACCGGCCGGAATGTCGGATACCAGGTACCGCCCACCGCGATCCGTGCGCGCGCGGATCGTGCCGGTCGGACTGTGGCGGGGGCACGCCATCGCGGGTGAGGTGCACGACCAGAATGCCGCGCGGTTGGGTGATGTGTCCGGGCACGCGGGTCTCTACAGTACTGCGGCCGACCTCGCCCGGTACGCCCAAATCATCCTCGATGAAGGCCGCCTGGCGGACGGCACGGACGTCTTCTCGTCGGGGGTGGTTCGTCACTTCACGCGGCGCGGCGCGGCACATCGGGCGCTCGGATGGGAGATGCGGGACCCCGACGACGACGACGCCAGCGCGGGACGGCTCCTGTCTGCCGACGCCTTCGGTCACGGAGGTTACACGGGGACGTCGATCTGGATCGACCCACAGCGGGATCTGTATGTCATCGTTCTGACGAACCGCGTCTTCGCTCCGCGCACGGGGAGGTCGATCACGAAGCTCAAGGCCGTGCGCGCACGAATTGCCGACGCGGCGGTTGCGCTGCGCGACGATATGTGCGGCGACGGCTCGGGCACGCCGTGTTAGCGGCGGGATGCGTTGGCCGGTCACCGAGCGCGCCCGCGAAGCCCGTGCTGGTGTTCGATGGCCACTGCGGCTTCTGCAGACGCTGGGTCCAGCGGCTTGCGACGCTCGATCGGAATCGGCGGCTGGTCTTGCTGCCGCTGCAGGCGCCTGAGGCAACGGCCCTGACCGGACAGCCGCTCGAGCGGCTTCGGATGGCTGCGCACTTGGTCCGTCCCGACGGTATGGTCTTCGCTGGAGCGGCAGCGGCCGGCGAGGCGTTTCGGTATCTTCGGGGAGGGCGGGTCGTGCGCGGGGTGCTTGCCATCCCGGGAGCGATGCCGCTTGCCGAACGCGTCTATGCGTGGATTGCCCGACGCTTCGGCCCGGTCGGCGACGAGCAGGGATGAGGGCGGGCGGTCCGTGACCCCAACCGGAGACCCTAACGGTCCGTGGCACTATGACTGACGATCAGGCGCAGACGCCGCGCGCAGACGCGCCCCTCGATGAGGCCGCCGTCAGAGCGGCGTTACGAAAGGTGAAGGACCCGGAGGCCGGGCTCAACATCATCGATCTGGGACTCGTGTACGACGTGGCGATCGCGGACGACAAGGTGCACGTGAAGATGACCTTGACGTCACCGGCGTGCCCGGTCGGACCGCAGATCATGCACGAGGCTGACGCGGCGGTGCGAGGCGTCGAGGGCGTCAAGGACGCCAAGATCGAGTTGGTGTGGGATCCTTACTGGACGCCTGAGCGGATCGATCCGAAGGTCCGCGCGTATCTCGGCTTTTAGGTCTCAGAACGTCGACGGGTCCAGTGCGGCGGCCACGAGGACCCGATCCCCGATTACCTCACGCTGCCATGCGCGGAGCTCGGGCACCGCGTCGAGGTCTGCAACGTCGAGCGGCGCGAGCCTCGCGATCGCTTGAAGCGTCCCGTTGGGGCAGAGAAGTCCCGGATCCATCGCAATGCGTTCCGCAGCCTCGGTGCGCACGGACTTCAGGCGCTCGAGCCGGGCGTCGTAAGCTGGGTCTGGTGCCGGTCGCCGGGACCGCGGAACGACCGGCAGGCGATCGGCAGGTGTGTTGAGCCCCTCGGCGACCGCCATGAGCAGGGCGCGGCCGTGCCGCTGGACGGTGGAGCGACCGACGCCCTGAATCCCGGCGAGGGCCTTGAGATCCCGGGGCTGGGCTCGTGCGATTGCGATGAGGGCGTGGTTGGAGAGCACGCGGAACGGAGCCCGGTCGAGCTCCCGAGCCAGCGCATCCCGCCAGGAGTAGATGCGTTCCAGGACGGCCAGGGTTTGGGGGCGTAGCGCCCGTGCTCCCTTGAGTCGCAGGAACCCCTCTCCGTCATCTGAGCGGCTGGTCCCCCAGCGCACCTGCTCCAGCCTGGAACACTCCTCCTCGAGCCAGTGCCTGCGGCCCATGCGCTCGAGTTTCCCCACAAGTAAGTCGCGCAGACGCAAGAGGTGGCGAGTGTCGTCGGCGGCATAGGCGACCATGTCTGGTGTCAGCGGGCGCTCCGACCAGTCCGCTCGCTGGAGTCGCTTGTCCAGCCGAAGGCCGAAATGTCGCTCGAGAAGCGAGCTGAGACCGACGCCCGGCTCGCCGGCCAACTGTGCCGCAACGCGCGTGTCGAAGATGTTCCGGGCCCGGAACCCGTAGTCGCGATCGAGCACGCGGAGGTCGTAGTCGGCATCGTGAAACACGATCTCAATGGTCGGATCCGCGAGGAGGGCACCAATCGCGCCGAGATCTGCCACGCTGAGCGGATCGACCAGCGCCGTCAGGCGGTCGGTGCTCAGCTGAATGAGGTACACGCGATCGATGTATCGATGGAACGAGGCTGATTCGGTGTCGAACGCCACCCGATGGGACTCGGCAACCTCGGCCACGAGTGCGTGGAGCGCGTCGACGTCTTGAACGAGCACATCCGCAGGCGGCGCTGGATCAGGCAATCGGACTCCTCAGGCTAGATGCTCGAAGTGTCAACACACTGTCGGAAGAAAGTGGAAAAAGGCCAATCTGTTTCAAAATAAGCACTTACGCCATTTCTTAAAGTTTCACCAATACGACGGTGTCGTGATTGTGTGCGTACTATGTATGTTTTTGGCTGCTTCCTTCGCGCGGTCAGTCGCCGATTCAGGTACCAGATGGCGCGGTGGCCGTTCGCGGTTGTCCGCGCGCTGCGAAGCACTAAGTTTACCGGCCCATACAAGAGGTTCGTGGCCGTGAGTTCGGTGCCTTCCATCGAGATCGTCGTCACGCCGTCGGATGTGGATCGAGTGGGGCACGTTGGTCAGCAGCAGTTCATTGGGATGTTCGATCGTGCCCGATGGGAAGTGCTGGCGGCGGGCCCCGGTGTCGATGTGTTTGCCCGTCATGGGGTATGGCCCGTGGTCCGCAAAGCGACATTCGAGTACCTCGCTGGGGTCGCGGCCGGCACGCGTCTGCGGTTTGACGTTACGCTCACCCACCTCGGACGGACGAGTTTCACGCTGCAACAGACGGTGCGCAGCGCTGATGATGGTGCTGTGGTCGCTGAGGCCGAGTGTGTGCTCGTATGTCTCGACGGCAGTGGCAGGCCCGGTCTCGTCCCGGGCGAGATCCGAGCGTTTTTCGGCTCGCGACCGTCGGTGCGAGCTGGGGCGTTCCAGCACGTCGAGCTCGCTGGCCTCAACGTGGCCCTTGATGTCCAGGGGGACGGGCAGCCGGTGCTCTTCGTTCACGGATTCCCGCTCGATCGGACGGTGTGGCGGCACCTGATGGCACCGCTCACAGGTCGGCGGCGTATCGCGCCCGATCTGCGGGGGCTCGGATTGAGCGACGCCCCTGATGGCGTGTACTCGATGCCGCAGTATGCAGACGACCTGGTGGCCGTGCTCGATGCCCTTGACGCGGAGCGCGCCGTGGTCTGCGGGCTCTCGATGGGAGGGTATATCGCCTTCGAGCTCATCCGGCGGCATCCCGATCGTGTGGCGGCGCTGATGCTCATCAACTCGCGAGCCGAGGCCGATAGTCCAGCTGCCCGGGACGGGCGAGACGAGATGATCAAGCTCGTACAGGACGAGGGTACTGCGGCGCTGGCCGATCTACTGATGCCCAAGCTGCTGGCGCCGGAGTCGCTGTCTGCGCTGCCAGAGGTGGCCGACCGTGTCCACACGATGATCACGAACGCGCCAGCCGCCGGAGTGATCGGCGCGCTGCGGGCCATGAAGGACCGGGCCGACTCCACGGCGCTGCTGGAGACCATTTCCGTGCCGACGCTGGTCGTTGCAGGGCGGGAGGATCAGCTGATCCCGGTGGATCACGCCCGCGCAATGGCAAGGCGGATTCCGGATGCGCAGTTCACGCTCATCGCCGGTGCTGGCCACCTCGTTCCGGTGGAACAGCCCATCCCGACCAGCCGGGTGATTGCGGAATTCCTGGACTCGCTGGCGTAGGCAGTCAGCAAGCGGGCTCGATCGATTCCCTTGGGAAGGGCATCCCGTGGCGCCCGTTCTCGGCGTAGTGCTTCACCCACTCCTCGCGGAGGCAGAATGGGTCCAGTCCTGCTGGCCGGTCAATCATCAGAACGCCATCCAAGTGGTCGATTTCGTGTTGCAGGAGCTCGGCCAGTTCACCCTCGGCGTCGAGTGTGTGCGATCGACCGGCGAGATCGCTGTACGTCACGCTCACGCGATGGGCACGTTGGACGCGGACGAGTAGGTCCGGTACCGAGAAACAATCGTCCCAGACCATGAAGTCGTCAGTTCCGATGTCCGCAATCTCGGGGTTGACCATGAAGCACGGCTTCGGGGCCTCGACGTATACGATTCTCAGTGGAGCCCCAATCTGTGGGGCAGCGAGGCCGCGCCCACGTCCGGACAGTTCCCGCAGCCGACGCAGGGTGTCTTGAAGGTCGTCGGCGATGAGTCGTACCGCCGCCGAGCGGATCTGCTTGACCGGTTCGCACTTCACCCGCAGAATCGGGTCACCGAGCTGTCTGACAGGTCGGACGGTCATTGGCGGCGCCTCATGCCGAGCGGTCGGCTGCAATCTAGGGAATTCTGATGCTCTCAGCCATCATTCTCGCTGCCGGCGCCTCCGAACGAATGGGCTATCCGAAGGCACTGCTGCGCTACCGCGGGGAGACATTCCTCGAGACGATTTTGGAAGCGTGCCAGGCCGCAGGGCTTGTACGCCCGATGATCGTACTTGGCCCAGACGACCGCAAAGTTCTCGCTGAATTGGACTTAGGTGGCGTAACCCTCGTCCGGAACCCGGATCCGGCGACCGGTCCGCTGACCTCGCTCAAGCTGGCCCTAGCCACGGTGCTCAACCATCCGGTTGAGGCTGTGCTCGTATGGCACGTCGATCGTCCGCACGTGTCCGTCGCGACAATCCAGGCGCTCGTCGGCGAGTTCGACCGGTCGAAGGCGGCCGTCGTGTTGCCCGAGTATTGCGGGCATCGCGGGCACCCGGTCCTGTTCGGCCGCTCAGTGTTCGGCGAGTTGATGAGTACCCCCTCAGCGGATGGGGCCCGCGCCGTGGTGCGCGCGGACCCCTCACGGGTAGTCACCGTCTCGGTCGCGGATGCGGCGGTTATCGAGGATGTCGATACGCCTGAGGCCTACCGGGAGCTCCTGCGGCGTGCCGACCGTTCCGATGCTAGCCCTCCTCCCCCGGAATCCCAATGACCTTGAGACGCACGGCGAATGGCACGTCGAGTTCGTTGCGCCAGACGCCGTAGATCCGATCAGCCCGGAAGAGCCGCGGCTGAAACCGCTGGGGCATGGACACGATGCCCAGGAACCGCCCGTCGGCATCGAACACGTCCCAATCCGGTGCTCCCTGGTCCTCGATGAGGTTGAACTCGGCCAACTCCTCTTCGCTGAGGCCAGCCGCAGACTGCACGTGCTGCACCCAGATCGTACCTCGGGGCCCTAGCTGGATCGAGCTGAACGCGGGGAAGAACTCGGCGAAGTGCACCATCGTTCTCAGTTGGGGAAGCAATTGGGGAGGCACCCCCGCATCCAGCCATGCGCGCTCGAGCGCGGTCATTACCGCTTCGCGATCGTTATCCGAGACCGGTTCACGCTCGAACGGGTAGGTGATGACCCGCTGTAGGCTCCCGTCCGTGCCGTACATGCCGATGCGATAGTTGTCGTTGACTCCATAGAGCACGCGGAGGTCGTCCGTCAGATCCCATGCGGGCTCTGGCGAATACAGGTTGATCTCTGGTGAGCTACCCCCGAGGTTCAGCGTCCCTCCTGATGGAAACTCGAGCAGGGTGTCACCGAACGTTCCGTCGGTTTCGAGCCGGACGATGCGGTCGAGAGTGTCAGGGGCCGGTCGGTCGGGCAGCGAGAGCGAGCGGACCTGCGCCGCGATCACTCCCGAAGGTGTCGACTGGAACACGACCGGCAGGCCCCGCTCGATCTCCAGGGGACTGCTCGTCAGTGGGGTGCCGTCGGGTGCATAGCGATTGATCCGCCGGTTGGCCATGTCGGGGACGACGACCGTGTCTCCCGAGCCAACCAGCACGAAGACCGCTCCCGCGCCAATCTCGCCGGGGCCCGCTCCGGGCCCACCGATCATCCGGTCGAACAGGCCATCCGGTGTGAAGACCTTCACATGCTGAGCCTGGACGTCCATGACGAAGAGCCGCCCGTCCGATCCAACAGCGATCGTGCCAATCTGCCCGAACTGGTACTCTTCCCGTCCCTCCGTCTCACCGATGGACAGTTCCTCCTCGAGTGTCCACTCCTCACCGGGCGACCAGATGCTCTGGTCGGTGTTGTGGACGATCTGGATTCCGGCGCTGTCAACGACTGTGCCCGTCCACGCCGTGCTGCCCGTGCAGGCAGCCATAGCCATCGCGGCGACGAGCGCTGCACATCCTCGCGTTGCCATCATGCTATTCACTGGTCCCTTTCCGAATCCTGGCCGACCGACTGTGGTCCTGTGTTCGTCGGCGTTGAGGCCGCATCCCGCCGCAGCAGCAGCGTGGGTTCCAAGCGGCCGAATTCCGGTGGTGTCGACGCACGTGTGATCTGACCGATCTGCCTGCCCCGGTCATCGAGGAGCGTGTGGGGGGTGGGGGGCTGATCGCGCGTGCCCCCGTGCCGCTCGGCGGGCACTTCGATGCGCCCCGCCCCGTTCGAGCGTGCCGAGCGCGAGCCGGTGTGGGCGTGACGCATTGGGTGCCTCCAGGAGCGAGTGCCTGTGTTCATCGACTGGTTACCTCGCGACGCGCCGACGTCCGGACGATCGGTATTCCACCACTCAGTACACGCCCGCCGAGCGTTTATTCATTTCGTATTGTCATTGTCGATGACTCGGGACGGCTCCCCAAGCAACCGGTCCAGTTGGCTACGGTACACCTCGAACGCCACGCGCCCGGCAGGCGATATCCTGAGTGTGGTCCGAGGGCGCTTGCCCTGGAACGTCTTTGCGATCTCGACGTACCCGGCCTCTTCGAGCTTGCTGAGATGCGACGAGAGGTTGCCCTGCGTGAGGCCAGTCTGCCTGAGCAGGAACAAGAAATCGGCGCTCTCGACAACCGAGAGCAACGCCATGACGAGAAGGCGAGCCGGCTCGTGAATCAGCCGGTCGATAGCGCTGAGGTCCGGGAGCTCCCGGCGCTCATTCTCAGCGGGGACCATTCCCGACCGATGCTCTGGGGTAGCGACGCAAGAAGATGATGAGCCGTGCGGCGCCCGATAGCGCGACGATCGAGCCAGCGATCAGCATCGGCAACGGAGTGTCGAGCAGCTCGGCACTGGTGAATGCGCCGCCGAACAGCACTCCGACCCCGTACATGCGCCGGAGATCGAGCCAGAATGCAATTGCCGCGAATACGGTGAACACCAACACGCCCAGGCCGACACTCACGAATGTGGTGTGAGATCGCAGCCATTCGTCACCGCCCAGAACGAGCGGGATCAATGTCGATGCTGCGACAGCTGCCGCGATGAACAGGACGACGCGACGTTTTCGACCCTTGCGCGCCGTGCTGAACTCTACTCTACCCAGACGCGGCGCGGTGACCATGCGCTTGGCGAGCGCCAAGGCAGGTCCAACGAGGAGGAGGGCAACGATGGCTCCCCAATGGAAGCGATCGGCCGTGCTGCCTACGTACACGAACAGCAAGAGCGAGCCGAAGGCGATATCCATGAGCCCGTCTTCATGGTATGACTGCCAGGCTTGGCGTTCGATCTGTCCGAGGTCGAGAGTACTCATGCGTCTGTCTCCATCAGGCGCAATGTTGTTTGTGTCGCCAACTTAATTGCGTACGTATGCTCATGTCAAGTACCCATAATCTCGGATTAACAAACAAATTCGTTGAATTAGTTGCGAAACCGCCGGCTCTCGATTAGGATTCGCGCGTGATGGGGACGAGCTATCCAGGCCTGGCCGGCCACAAGGGGCTGCGAGGAGACATTCTCCTCGATTTGAAGCGGCGTCAGCCCGTCACCGCGAAGCAACTCGCACACAGTTTCGGGGTGTCGGTCAACGCGGTGCGCCGCCACTTGAAGGAGCTCGAAGCCGAGGGGTTGATCGACTACGGCCGGGAGCAGCGCGGGACCGGAGCCCCCACCCACACCTACCGGCTCTCGGCGAACGGGGAAGCCCTGTTCCCCACACAGTATGGGGAGGCACTTACCGACGTCCTGGCCTACGTCGCTCGACAGAGTGGCCGCGAGGCAGTCCGCGCGATGTTTGCGCAGCGGTTCCGCGCGCACGCCGATCGGCTCCGTGTCGAGCTTGCCGAAGCGTCGTTGGAAGAGAGGGTCGAAGCCGTAGTGCGGCTGCTGTCTGAGCAGGGCTTCATGGCTGCCTGGAGGATCGAGGCGGACATGGTCACGCTCGCCGAGCACAACTGCGCGGTGCGAGCAGCCGCCGAGCAATTCCCCGAGATCTGTGCCGCAGAAGCCGACTTCCTCCGGGAGGTGCTGCAGCAGGATCTCCATCGCGATTCGTACATCCCGGATGGGTGCAACGCCTGTCAATACACCATTGTCTTGCGCGGCTCGGGTGGGCACTCCGGCGCGCCGGATGGTGGGAGGCACGCCAGCGAGGAGTCGTAAATGTCGTCGTCAGCGATCGACCAACACGTCAAGCAGCCGTACAAGTACGGCTGGTCCACCGATATCGAGTCGGAGCTCGCGCCGAAAGGGCTGAGCGAGGACATCATCCGGCTCATCTCCGAGAAGAAGCGTGAGCCGGAGTGGATGCTAGCATGGCGCCTGAAGGCATATCGCAGCTGGCTGGAAATGGTCGAGCCGAGATGGCCCAACGTGACCTATCCGCCCATCGACTATCAGGCCATCCACTACTACGCGGCACCGAAACAACAGAAGCAGTTCGAGAGCCTCGATGAGGTAGACCCAAAGCTGCTCGAAACGTTCGAGAAGCTCGGTATTCCGCTCGGGGAGCAGAAGCGCCTGACGGGTGTCGCGGTCGACGCCGTCTTCGACAGTGTGTCCGTGGCGACGACCTTCAAGGAGGAACTCAAGAAATACGGGGTGATCTTTCTCCCGATCTCGGAGGCGATTCAGGAGCATCCGGAGCTGGTGCGGAAGTACCTCGGCTCGGTCGTGCCGCAGAACGACAACTTCTTCGCCGCCCTGAACTCGGCGGTCTTCACCGACGGCTCGTTCGTGTACGTACCCAAGGGAGTGAAATGTCCCCTCGAGCTGTCGACCTACTTCCGCATAAACGCGCTCTCGACGGGACAGTTCGAACGCACGCTCATCGTCGCGGACGAGGCCAGCTCCGTCAGCTACCTCGAGGGTTGTTCGGCTCCGATGCGCGATGAAAACCAGCTGCACGCTGCCGTGGTCGAGTTGGTCGCGCACGATGATGCGCAGATCAAGTACTCGACCATCCAGAACTGGTTTCCCGGCGACGAGGAGGGGAAAGGCGGTATCTACAACTTCGTGACGAAGCGCGGCCGCTGCACGGGCAGGAATTCCAAGATCTCCTGGACCCAGGTAGAGACCGGTTCGGCGATCACGTGGAAGTATCCCTCCTGCATCCTCGAAGGAGACAACTCGATCGGCGAGTTCTACTCGGTAGCGGTCACGAACAATTTCCAGCAGGCCGACACCGGCACGAAGATGATCCACATCGGCAAGAACACGCGCAGCACCATCGTCTCCAAGGGCATCTCTGCCGGCCGCAGCCAGAATACCTATCGCGGGCAGGTGAAGATCATGAAAGGGGCGGAGAACGCGCGGAACTACTCACAGTGCGACTCGATGCTCATCGGCGACCAGTGCGGTGCGCACACGTTCCCGTACATCGACGTCCGCAATCCTGCGGCGATCATGGAGCACGAAGCCACGACGTCGAAGGTGGGCGAGGATCAGATATTCTACTGCCAGCAGCGCGGCATATCGGAGGAGGACGCCGTTTCCTTGATCGTGAACGGCTTCTGCAAAGAAGTGTTCCGTGAGTTGCCGATGGAGTTCGCCGTCGAGGCAACCAAGCTGCTCGCCGTGAGCCTCGAGGGCAGCGTCGGCTAGCCCCGAGGGAGGGCGGCATGCACTCACCACCGACACAACGACAGACGTAGCGAGACGACATCATGCTTGAGGTGAAAGACCTGCGAGGCGGCATTGAGGGCAAGGAGATCCTCAAAGGAATCGACCTGGCCGTGAAGCCCGGTGAGGTCCACGCCATCATGGGCCCTAACGGTTCGGGCAAGAGCACGTTCGCCCAAGTCCTGGCAGGCCATCCAGGGTACGAGGTCACGGGCGGTTCGGTGCACTTCGAGGGACAGGACCTGCTCGAGATGGAAGCCGACGAGCGTGCGCGCGCCGGCCTGTTCATGGCGTTCCAGTATCCCGTCGCGATCCGTGGTGTGACCAACGCGTATTTCCTCCAGTCCGCCGTCAATGCTCAGCGCAAGAACCAGGAGCTTGAGGAGCTCGACACGCTCGAGTTCGCCGAGCTCCTGGAAGGCAAGCTGGAGATGCTCGGATGGGACGATCGTCTCATCCATCGTGCTGTCAACGACGGATTCTCGGGTGGCGAGAAGAAGCGCAACGAGATCATCCAGCTCGCGATGTTGGAACCCAAGCTCGCCATTCTGGACGAAACCGACTCGGGCCTCGACATCGATGCCGTCAAGGCAGTGTCGGAAGCGGTCAACAAGTTCCGCAATCCCGAGCGGTCGTTCATCCTCGTGACACACTACGAGCGGATCCTCAACTACGTCACGCCAGACCATGTGCACGTGCTCGCGGGTGGCAAGGTCGTGATGTCTGGCGACATGCAACTCGCCCTCGAGCTCGAGGCAAGAGGCTACGACTGGATCACCAACGGGGCGGCGGTGGCATGAGTATGGTGACGCAACCCAAGTCGGTCTCGGCCGAGCTTCAGGACGCGGCTGCGCCCTACGTCGAAGCTTTTGAGACCATGGCCGGGGTCTCTGGGGGCGATCCCGCATGGCTCCAGGCCCGGCGCGGAGCGGCGATCGCGCGCTTTGCCGAAGCGGGCTTTCCGGCGGCTCGGCAGGAAGAGTGGCGGTTCACCGACCTCAAGACGCTAGCCCGCACGCCCTTCACGCTGGCGGCACCGGCAAGCGAGGCGGTCTCCTCGGTCGACGAGTTCGTGCTCGGGAGCGAACGGCAATGGGTCGTCACGTTTGTGAACGGCTCCTACGTGCCGGAGCTTTCCCGGCTGGACGGCCTGCCGTCATCGGTCGTGGTCGGCAGTCTTCGAGAGGCCGTCGTGAAGCATTCCGCACTCGTCGAGCCGCACCTCGCGAAGTACGCACTCGACGAGTACAACCCGCTGGCCGCGCTGAACACGGGGTTCATCCGTGACGGGGCGTTCCTCCACGTGCCACGCAACACCGTGTTGGAGCGCCAGGTGCACTTCCTCTTCCTCTCCGTGCCGGCGAACGGCACCAGCGCGCCCGTCACTCACCCGCGCAATCTGTTCGTTCTCGAACCGGGCGCGCAGGCCTCACTCGTCGAGAGCTACGCGGGTGCGGGCACGACGGGACGGTACTGGACCAATCCGGTGACGGAGGCCGTGGTCGGCGACAATGCCACCCTCGACGCGTACCGCTTCCAGCGGGAGCACACCGACGCCTATCACACCGGAACGACCTACTCGACGCAGGGTCGTGACAGCAAGTTCTCTCTCATCGTCTTCACGTTTGGCGCTGGCCTGTCACGCCACGACATTCGGGCTGTGCTCGACGGCGAGGGAGCTGACGCGACGCTCGATGGACTTTCGATGCTGCGCGGCCGCCAGCATACCGACTATCACACCACGCTCGAGCACGCCCAGCCCAACTGCACCAGCTGGGAGTACTTCAACGGCGTGTTCGACGATCACGCGCGAGGCGTGTTCAACGGCAGGATCATCGTCCGACCGGGCGCCCAGAAGACCGACTCGAAGCAGACGAACAACAACCTGTTGCTGTCGGCAAGCGCCCGCGCGGACAGCCAGCCCCAACTCGAGATCTACGCCGACGACGTGAAATGCACCCACGGCGCGACCCTCGGTCCGATCGACGACGAGCACCTGTTCTACCTGCAGAGTCGGGGGCTGACGAAGGAAGCTGCTCGTGATATGCTCACGTACGGCTTCGGTTCCGAAATCCTGAACGCCGTGAAGTCGGAACAGGTACGCGAGGATCTCGATCGGATCATCCATGACTGGTTGAAGCAGGTTTCGCCCATGGGGGCGTAGGAGGCGTACCCTGCCGCAAGTCCCAGCCCAGTTGGTGGCGACCCGTCCGGCACGGGACGTTGCGACCGTGCGTCGTGACTTCCCGCTGCTAGGCGGGTCGGCGAACGGCAAGGCCCTCATCTATCTCGACAACGCCGCGACCAGCCAGAAGCCACGGCAGGTGATCGAAGCGCTGACTCGGTTCTATGCCGAGGAGAACGCCAACATCCATCGTGGCGTCTACGAACTCAGTCAGCGGGCGACGCTGGCGTACGAGCGCGCCCGTGCCAAGGTGCAGCGGTTCGTGAACGCTGCCGATCCGCACGAGATCGTGTTCGTTCGCGGCACCACGGAGGCGATCAATCTCGTCGCGACGACGTTCTGCCGCTCCCGCCTCTCTGCGGGCGATGAGATCGTCGTGTCCACGATGGAGCATCACTCGAACATCGTACCGTGGCAGATTGCCTGCGACCGACACGGGGCGCATCTGCGAGTGATCCCGATGTCCGATGCGGGAGAGTTGGACCTGGATCGATACGCAGCGCTGCTGAGTGACCGGACGAAACTCGTCGCGGTGACGCACGTCTCGAACTCGCTGGGCACTATCAACCCGATCAGGGAGATCTGTCGGCTCGCGCACGAAGTGGGCGTTCCCGTGCTGGTCGACGGAGCGCAGGCTGCGCCCCACATGGCGATCGACGTGCAGGATCTTGGTGCCGATTTCTATGCCATCTCCGGGCACAAGATGTTCGGCCCCACGGGAATCGGGGCGTTGTACGGCCGGGCAGAGCTGCTCGATGCGCTGCCTCCCTATCAGGGTGGCGGAGAGATGATCCGGTCGGTGAGTTTCGAGAAGACGACGTATGCCCCGCTGCCGGCGAAGTTTGAGGCCGGCACGCCGCACATCGCCGGCGCCATCGCCCTCGGGGTGGCGATAGACTACGTCCGGCAACTCTCATGGGACTGGATCAGGCAACACGAGCACGGACTACTCGAATATGCCACCACGCAACTCGCGTCCATAACCGGCCTGCGGTTGATCGGAACCGCTCGAGAGAAGGCGGCCGTGCTCTCCTTCGTGATGGACGGGGTACACGCCCACGACATCGGCACGATCCTCGATCAGGAGGGCATCGCTATCCGAGCCGGCCACCACTGTACTCAGCCGGTCATGGAGCGGCTCGGACTCGCCGCAACGGCCCGTGCCTCTCTGGCGTTCTACAACACCCGGGACGATATCGACGGGCTCGTCCGCGGCATCAGGAAGGTGCGGGAGGTCTTCGGTTGATGCCCGATCTCCGCGAGCTGTACCAGCAAGTGGTGCTGGACCACAACCGGGCACCCCGCAACTTCCGCCGGATCGAGCATCCGACGCGGGCCGTCGAGGGAACCAATCCGCTGTGTGGGGACCAGATCACGCTCTACGTTGTTCTCGAGGACGACGTGGTCACCGACGTAGCCTTCCAAGGCTCGGGGTGCGCGATCTCGCAGGCATCGGCGTCGCTGATGACGACGGCGGTCAAAGGCAAGACCCGCAGTGAAGCGGAAGAGCTGTTCCGAGCATTCCACGCGATGGTCACGGCGGGCCCCGACGACGAGCCAGACACGACGATGCTGGGCAAGCTCGCCGCCTTGGGGGGCGTGCGACAGTTCCCGGGGCGGGTGAAGTGTGCCAACCTCGCGTGGCATACCCTGCAGGAGGCGCTCGCAGGTTCCGAGCAACGCGTCTCCACGGAGTGACTACTGCCGTGCGTTCCGGTCGGTTGGCCGGTTCGGAGTGACCCCATGAGCTTCGAGAAGACGATTGGCATCGACGAACTCGAGGATCGCACCCCACGCGCCGTCGTGCTGGCGGACGGGACGCCGGTCTGCCTGGTGCGCGCCGGCTCGACGGTCTATGCGCTCCTCGACCGCTGCAGCCACGCAGAGTTCCCGATGTCGGAGGGCGATGTGGTCGATGACGTCGTCATCGAGTGTCCCCTGCACGGAGCACAGTTCGATCTGCGGGACGGACGAGCACTGGAACCGCCAGCCGACGAGCCACTCGTGATGTGTGACGTCCGCATCGAACAGGGCACCGTCTATGTGCGGCCTCCTGCCTAGGCCCGCGCGCATGCATTTTCAGTGAGGCCAGTCACTGGACCGCAGGTCCTGCGGCGGGAGCTAGGGCTCCTCGACGCCGTCGGGATCGGTGTCGGCGCCATCGTGGGCGCGGGGATCTTCGTGGTGCTCGGCGTGGCAGCGGGCATAGCCGGGCCTGCCATCCTGCTCGGACTGCTGATTGCCGGGGTTGCCGCGAGCGCCAACGCACTTAGCTCTGCCCAGCTTGCAGCCGCATACCCCGTAGCGGGCGGCACGTACGAATACGGGTACCGCGTGATCGGTCCGTGGACCGGGTTTGCGGCTGGCTGGATGTTCCTTGCCGGCAAGACGACGGCGCTCGGTACCGTCGCCATCGGGATCGGGGGCTACCTCAGCGGTCTGGTGCCCGGCCTGCCACCGAGGGCGGTGTCCGTTGCGGCGGTGGCGGTGTTCACGGTGCTGAACTACTTCGGCGTTCGACGCTCGAGTTTAGCGAACCTGGTCGTCGTCGGCATCTCGCTGTGCTCCCTGCTTTCGCTGGTCGCTATCGGCAGCTTTCACCTCGATACGGCGAACTTCACGCCATTCGCCCCGGGCGAACCGCGGGCGATGCTCGAGTCCGCTGCCCTGCTGTTCTTCGCCTATACGGGATATGCGCGAATCGCCACGCTGGGCGAGGAGGTGCGCGAGCCGGCGCGCACGATACCGCGAGCGATTGTCCTCACCATCGGGGGAACTCTGCTGCTCTACTTCGCCGTTGCCGTGGTGGCGCTTGGGACCGTCGGTGCGGAGGGTCTCAGCCGCACCGCGGCACCGCTCGAGGACGCCGCCCGGGCAGCGGGAGGACCGGTGCTCGCGCTCGTGCTCGGGGTGGGCGGGCTCGTGGCCATGCTCGGCGTCGTGCTGTCCCAGCTACTCGGCTTGAGTCGGATGGCCTTCGCGATGGCGCGGCGGGGGGATCTACCTGGGTGGCTGCACGCCGTGCATCCGGTACACGGCGTGCCCCACCGCGCCGTCGTGCTCATGGGGGCGATCGGTCTGGTCATTGCCGCAACCGGAACCCTCGAGGACGTGGCTGCTGCGGCATCATTCACGATCCTCCTCTACTATTGGGTGGCAAACCTCTCGGCGATACGCATGCCCAGTCACGCGAAGCTCGTGCCCGATGCCGTACCGACGATCGGCTTGGTCGCGTGCACGGTGTTAGCGGTGGCATTGCCCCGGGACACGATCGTCGTCGGCCTCTTGATCCTGGCCGCCGGGTTCGTCGCCCGGATGGCACTGCATCGCCTGCGGCGCGGAGCAACGCGGACGCACTAGTGGCCGGGCGGTCGTGCGCTCGGCGCGGTTCCGCGCATCGTCTCGATGCTCTATCCTTCCGCAGCCAGACAGCATCTCTCGTTCCCGTCATTCCGGTGACCATGGTACACGACCCGATCATCGAGCTCGACCGCGTCACCAAGCAGTACTCCGGCCACACTGCTGTGCGCGATCTCAGTCTCAACGTCCAGCGCGGTGCGGTGTATGGACTGCTGGGTCCCAATGGCGCGGGCAAGACCACCACGCTCCGCATGATCATGAACATCATCGTGCCGGATCGCGGGAACATCCGGCTGTTCGGCTCGGGTTCCGCGGGCCGCGACCTGAGCCACATGATCGGCTACCTACCGGAGGAGCGTGGGCTCTACCGCAAGATGCGCGTGTTCGACGTGCTGGTCTTCTTGGCGGAGACGAAGGGTGTGTCACGTCGCGTGGCCAAGGAGCAGGCCTCGGAGTGGATCGACAAGCTGGGACTCGGCGATTGGTCGCGAACAGCGGTCAACGACCTGTCGAAGGGCATGCAGCAGAAGGTGCAGTTCATCGCAACGGTACTTCACCAGCCCGAGCTGTTGATCCTGGACGAGCCATTCTCGGGATTCGATCCGGTCAACACGCAGCGCATGAAGGATGTCGTAGTCGAACTGGCCCACCGTGGCGCGACGGTGCTGTTCTCGACGCACATCATGGAACAGGCGGAGAAACTCTGCGACTCGGTCTGCATCATCTCCCGCGGTCAGACGGTGCTCGACGGTCGGGTGGCTGAGATTCGCCGGGAGCACGGCGGCCGCACGGTGACGCTCTCGGTCGACGGGGGCTCGGAGGCGCTGTCACGGTTGCTCGCAGATCGGACCGTGGTTGCGCGGGCCGATCAGTACCCGCAGTACGCGGAGCTCGAATTGGTCGAAGGGGCTGATCCGCAGCGACTGCTGGCAGCCATGGTGCAGGAGGGTGTTCGCGTGCGGCGGTTTGAGGTCGGGGAGGCAAGCCTGCACAAGATCTTCGTCGATCTGGTTGGCGTCGATGCGGCCACGCCGAGGGCGGAGGAGGCGGAACAGGATGCGTAAGATCTGGGTGGTGATCCGGCGGGAGTTCGTCGAGAAGGTGCGCACCAAGTGGTTCATCCTCTCGACGGTGCTGGGCCCGGTCATGATGGCGGCGTTCATCGTCGTGCCGATGCGGATGGCGGAGAGGGATGCGACGGAGCGATCGATTCGCATTCTCGACGCGAGCACGAGCGAGCTCGGCCGGCGGATCGAGGACCTGCTTGCAGGGCCGCTACCCGTACGCGCCGAGCGGATTGGCGTGACAGTACCCGAAATGGCCGACGTTGCCGACTCGCTCAACGCGTTGGTGGGTGAAAAGGTGCTGGATGGCTATCTGATCGTGACGGATGCAACCGCGAGCGAGGGCGAGGCAGAATACCGCGGGTCGAATGTGTCATCCCACGCGGACATGCAGGTCCTCGAGCAGGTCCTGTCGGAGGCGGTGCTGACTGCGCGACTTGCACGTGAAGGGGTCGATCGCGCAGTGGTCGCCTGGGCGCAGATCCCGGTGCGGATGCGGGCGGTGAGTATCCGCGGCGGCGAGGTGACGGAGTCGTCGGGGCAGGCCGCGTTCGTGCTCGCCTACGTGGTGTGGATGCTGCTCTACCTCACGATACTCGTGTACGGCGTGCAGGTGATGGGTGCCGTGGTCGAGGAGAAGACGTCGCGTGTGATCGAAGTGCTGGTCTCGAGCCTGAGACCGTTCCAGTTGCTTGCGGGTAAGGTGGTTGGCGTCGGTGCGGTGGGGCTGTTCCAGATGTCGATCTGGGGCGTGAGCGCGTGGTGGCTCTACCGCAATCGGTCGCTCGTGCTGGAGCTGTTCGGTATGCCGGAAGCCGGGGGCAGCGGGGGACTCGCGTTTCCCGAGGTGTCGCTGGACACCCTGGTGATCGTGCTCGCGTACTTCCTGCTCGGGTACTTCCTCTACGCGGCGATGTTCGCTGCGGTCGCGGCCACCTCCAACTCGGAGGCCGAAGCGCGTCAGGCTCAGCTGCCGGTGGTGATGCTGTTGATCGTCCCGACGCTGTTGATGCTCGGGATTCTCCAGGAACCAGACGGGGCGATGGCGGTGACACTGTCGCTGATTCCCTTCTGCGCGCCGATTGCCATGCCGGTCCGGTGGGCCGCAGTTAGCGTCCCGGCCGCAGAGGTGGCTGCGTCACTTGCGGTCCTGGCGGTGACACTCGTCCTGGTCGTGTGGGTAGCGGCGCGGATCTATCGCGTGGGCATTCTGATGCACGGCAAACGGCCCGGTCTTGCTGACCTGATGCGCTGGATTCGCGCATGACAGCTACGCCCGACCTGGGTCGCAAACGATCGGCGGTGAGGAGCTCTGGCCCCTAACGCCGCAAGCGCCGCGGTGTTCGGTAACGGCCGGTAGGCGGTGAGGCGGGATAGGCACCAGCCGGCTGACTTCCGATTGCGATTCTCTTATTATCACCGGCCATGACCGCAACCTACGACGTCATCGTCGTCGGCGGGGGACACGCCGGGGCCGAGGCTGCCAACGCAGCAGCCAGACTCGGCGCGCACACGCTGCTGGTGACCGCCAGTCTCGAGATGATCGGGCAGATGTCGTGCAACCCGGCGATCGGGGGCGTTGCGAAGGGGACCGTAGTCCGGGAGGTCGATGCACTTGGCGGCGTGATGGGGCGTGCCGCCGACCGCGCTACGATCCAGTTTCGGATGCTCAATCGCTCGAAGGGGCCCGCCGTGTGGGCGCCGCGAGCGCAGTGCGATCGCGGATTGTATCGGCGCGCGGTGCGGACGATTCTCGAGGAGCAGCCCCTCCTCGATTTCCTCCAGGGGATGGTGAGCGCCCTGCTCGTCGACGGCACGGCGGTTCGGGGCGTGCGCCTGACCGACGGCCGCGTAGTACGAGGCGAGGCCGTCGTGCTCACGGCGGGCACGTTCCTGAGGGGGCGGATCTTCATTGGCCGAGAGACGCGATTCGATGGGGGTCGGGCCGGTGATCCTGCGGCAGTCGCCATTGCCGAGCAACTGGAGTCGCTCGGGCTGGAGGTGTCTCGCTTCAAGACCGGCACGCCTCCCCGAATCGACGGACGCAGCGTCGACTACTCGCGAGTAACGCGGCAGGACGGAGAGGGTGACGAGTACCGGTTCTCGCACTTTGGGAATGAGCCAAGGTCGGATCAACGGCCATGCTGGATAACCGCCACGAATGCCACCGTTCGGGAGATCATCGAAGAGCACCTGCATGAGTCGGCCCTGTACGGGGGCGAGATTGGGGGGCTGGGGCCGCGCTACTGCCCATCGATCGAGGATAAGATCGTTCGGTTTCCTGATGCCGAGCGACATCAGGTATTCCTGGAGCCCGAGGGGCTCGAGACAACGGAACTGTACGTCAACGGGCTGTCAACATCACTCCCGGTGGCCGTGCAACTTAAATGTTTGCAAGCAGTTACAGGTCTTCAAAATGTCCGCATGACGCGACCGGGGTACGCAATCGAGTACGACTATTACCCACCCCACCAGTTGACGCCGTGGCTAGAGGTCAAGCAGTTGGCGAGCTTGTTCCTGGCCGGGCAGGTGAACGGGACGACAGGATACGAGGAGGCGGCTGGTCAGGGCCTCGTGGCTGGTGTCAATGCCGTCCGCAGATTGCGAGGGGAGGGACCGGTCGTCCTCTCGCGAGATGAAGCGTACATCGGCGTGCTCGTTGACGATCTGGTGACGCGTGGCGTAGACGAGCCGTACCGCCTGTTTACATCCCGTGCAGAGTTCCGGCTGCTACTGCGGCAGGACAACGCCGTTAAGCGGCTCGGGCACCTGGCGATCGGGTTGGGACTGCTGACTGAGCGCGAGGCGACGCTTGTTGCGGACCGAAGCGAAGCGGAACGAGCGATCATGGAGTCGGCGTGCCGGGTGACGGTACGGCCAGAGATGGTCAATGATCTGCTGAGGCAGCTCGGTGAAGCTCCGGTCGCGGAGGGCCAGCGCGTGGCCGATTTGGTGCGGCGACCGCGCGTCCCGCTGCGCGACGTGCTGCTGATGGCGGATCCTTCTTGTCGGGTGTTTCCCAGCGACGCGTGGCTCGGTGTGGAGACGGAGATCAAGTACGCGGGGTATCTCGAGCGCGAGAGAACTGCGGCGCGACGCCTGGAAGAAATGGCGGACTTCGTCCTCCCGCAGGATCTCGACTATCTGAACCTGGCAAGTCTCAGCACGGAAGCCCGCCAGAAACTGCATCGGGTGCGTCCTGAGTCGCTGGCGCAAGCCCGACGGATCCCAGGTGTCTCCCCAAGCGACCTGCAGAACCTGGTTCTCGAAGTCATCCGGCGCGGCCGCTCCGCCGCCTGAGGGCCGGCGCAGCCCGGCGTCTCTCGATTCAGTCCACGCCGAGGAAGAGTCTGGTTGCAAACAGCCGGTGGTGGCTTGCCGACCCCGTGTTTCACGTGAAACACCGCTCCTCTTCCGTCCCGGCGCGAAGGCCCGCGGTGCGCGTTTCACGTGAAACACTGCTGGTTTGGCTGGCGGACTCCTGATGTTGCGGGTATATTCCGCGCCACCCAACTCGCGTGAACGCGGGATGAAATGCGCCGCAAGGAATCTATGCAAGTCGATGTTCTACAAGACCTTAGTGGTTCTTCGAGTGTCATAGCCGTCGCAAACCAGAAGGGCGGCGTCGGGAAGACGACGACGGCCGTCAACCTCGCGGCGTCGCTCGCCGCCGCTGAGCGCCGCACCCTGCTCGTCGATGCGGATCCGCAGGGCAATGCGTCGTCGGGAGTCGGGGTCACGACCGGTGCCGACGCCATGTCGCTCTACGACGCCCTGATGGATGACGTTGCACTGAGCGATGTCGTGCAGCGCGGGGTCGGCTTCACGGCACTCGACGTTATCGCCGCAACGCAGGACCTGGTCGGGGCTGAAGTGGAGCTCGTGAACTGGCCCGGGCGCGAGGGGGTGATGCGGAGAAAGCTCACGAAGCTGAGGGAGGAGTACGAGTTCGTCTTGATCGACTGTCCGCCGTCGCTGGGGCTGCTGACGCTCAACATGCTGACGGCGGCCGATTCCGTGCTGATCCCCATTCAGTGCGAGTACTATGCGCTGGAAGGCCTTTCCAAGCTCCTCAACACCATCCGCCTCGTTCAGCAGAACTACAATCCGGGCCTCGCGATCGAAGGCGTGCTGCTCACGATGTACGATCCGCGGCTGAACCTCTCGAGGCAGGTAGCGACTGAGGCGAAGGAGTACTTCGGGCGGCAGGTCTTCCGCACGGTGATCCCGCGTAACGTGCGTCTTGCCGAGGCTCCGAGTTTCGGAAAGCCGATTCTCTTCTACGATGTGCAGTCAGCCGGTGCGAAGAGCTACCTGGCGCTTGCACAGGAGTTGACATTGCGCGTCGCCAACGGGGAGCGGGGTGCGATTCCCGGTCACGGCGATGTACCCACGCGCGAGGTGGTCGCGTGACGTCGGCTGGATCGACGGGGCGCCGTCGGCTCGGTCGTGGACTCGAGGCGCTGTTAGGTCCGCAGACGGTTGCGGAGGCAAAGGCCGACGGCTCGCTCACCGAGCTGGCCGTCACGGCACTGCGTCCCAACCCGTACCAACCGCGGCATGCGTTCGACGAGCCCGCGCTAGCCGAGCTCGCCGCCTCGATGCAGGCCTCCGGCCTGCTGCAACCTGTTGCCGTCCGCGCCGCCGCCGATGGTACATACGAGTTGATTGCCGGCGAACGACGCTGGCGGGCTGCACGCGCACTTGGATGGACCACGATCCCAGCGGTCGTGCGGGAAGTCGACGATCGCACGTTGCTGACCCTGGCACTCGTCGAGAACCTCCAGCGCGATGCTCTCTCCCCTATCGATGAGGCGCGGGGCTACGCGCGCCTGCTCGACGACTTCCGAATGTCCCAGGCGGATGTTGCCGAGCTCGTCGGACGCGATCGATCGACGGTTGCGAACGCGCTCCGGCTGTTGCGGCTCCCTGATGCCGTGCAGGAACTGCTGCACGACGGTAGTCTCTCCACTGGGCACGCCCGCAGCCTGCTCAGTCTCGCGGACACGGACCGCATCCTGCACTTCGCGCGCCGGACCGTGGAACAGCAGCTCTCCGTGCGCGAGGTGGAGGAGTTGGTACGTCGCACGCGTCCTGCGAGGGTCGATCCGCGTCGTCGCCGGCCGAAGCCTCGCGACGGGGAGGCTCGCCGTGTGGAGGAAGCCCTGCGCGAGCGATTGAAGACCGATGTCCGCGTCAGTGCGCGAAGCAAGTCGAGCGGGCGGTTGACGATCAACTTCTACTCCGAAGACGATCTCGCCCGCGTCCTCGAGATCATCCTCGGCAAGCCCTACGAGGGATGAACCGGTCTGGGCGGCACGTCACGGTCATGCTTCACCGCGACGGCGAGCTCACGTCCCGTTCGGTCCGTGTCCCGCTCTGGTTGTATCGCGCGCTCGCCGTCACCGGATCCGTCGCCGCGGTGCTCGTCGTGCTTGGAGCCGTGATGTACGCCCCCGTTCTCCGCACTGCCGCGCGTGTGCCGGCCATGGAGCGGGAGATCGCCCACCTCCAGACCGAGAACGCCAAAGTGGTCGAGCTCGCGCGCACTCTCGAGCTCCTCGAGGGCCGCTACGAGCAGGTTCGTACCATGCTCGGCGGCGACGTAGTACCGGCGCGAACGCCCTCCGCCGCGCCCCTGCCCGTGGCGTACCCCCTCGTCGCCCGGCGTCCCACGGAGTCTGAGCGGTATGAGGCCGGGCCGTCCGTGCCGGGCCACTGGCCGGTCGATGGACGTGGCGTGGTGACCCGCGGGCTCTCCGAAGGTGAGGGGGGTATCCAGCCCCATGGTGGCCTTGACGTCGCCATACCGGTTGGCACACCGATCCGAGCGAGTGGCGGCGGGGTCGTGGCGAGTGCCGGGGTGGATGCCGAGTACGGTTACTTCGTGCGGTTGACACACCCGGACGGCTTCGAGAGCATGTACGGTCATGCGTCTCGCCTCCTCGTGCAAAGCGGAGATTCGGTACAGGCGGGTGAGGTGATCGCACTATCGGGGTCGACGGGCCGATCCACGGCACCGCATCTCCACTTCGAGATCCGGCGGGATGGCCGCTTGCTGGATCCCCGTTCTCTCGTACAGGAGGGTAGCTGACATGGCGGTCTTCTCGTCCGGCGCTGACCGCGGGACCGATCCGCCACGCAGTGGATCGCGCGAGGGTGCGCTCTCGATCATCGCTCAGGGTATGCGCGTGGTCGGCGAACTCATCACGGAAGGCGTGGTGAAAGTCGAGGGCGCTGTCGAAGGCACCATTCGGGCACGGCGTGAGGTGCTCGTTGCGAAGGGAGGCCACGTCGACGGTGACATCCATACCCGCGAGGCCGTGATCGGTGGGGAGGTGAGCGGCTGCATCTTTGCCGAGGAGCGGGTCGAAGTGCAGCAGGGATCGACTGTCACTGGGGACATCTCCACCAAGAAACTCGTCATCCAAGAGGGCGGTGAAGTGAACGGCCAGGTGCGGATGGGAGAGGTGACTCCAGGAAGCAGTGCTCCCCAGAGCTCCGCGGTCTCCACGGATCGCCCATCCCAAACTGGCGCCGTGTGACCCATGAGTCTGCCACTCCGCGACCTCACGGTGCACCTCGATGCCTACCTGCGGGTAGCAGAGGTCTCGGATGCCGCGCACGCTCTGAACGGGCTTCAAGTGGAGAACGCCGGGGCCGTCTCCAAAGTTGCGGTCGCGGTTGATGCCTGCCAGGCCACCATCGACGCCAGCGCCGCGCATGATGCGGATCTGCTGCTCGTGCACCATGGGCTCTTCTGGGCCGGCCTCGAACCGCTGACAGGTCGACATGGCCGGCGCGTGCGATCGCTCATCCGCCACAACATCGCGCTGTACTCGGCCCACATCCCTCTCGATCTGCATCCCGAGGTCGGCAACAACGCAGTGCTCGCCCGACTCTTGGGACTCGACGATCCCCAGCCCTTCGGCGACTACCTCGGTCAGCAGATTGGCGTGAAGGGTACCCTCTCCACGAGCCGAGCCGCCCTGGTGGATACGCTAGGCGATCTGCTCGGTGTCGAGCCGATGGTCATTCCGGGCGGACCGGACGACGCGAAGTGCGTTGGGGTCATCACGGGTGGCGGTGGCTCCATGATCCGCAATGCGGTCGAGGCAGGAGTCGACACATTCATAACCGGCGAAGGTGCGCACCACACCTACTTCGACGCCGAGGAGGCGGCGATCAACGTGATCTATGCAGGGCATTACGCGACCGAGACCGTTGGCGTTAAGGCCCTTGCCGAGCACATCGAACACAAGTTTGGCCTTCCGTGGGTCTTCCTGGATCATCCAACAGGCCTGTAGTCATCGGCCGCAGTATCCTCCTCGCAGTTGCCACCGCGAGCCTGGCGGTCTGCACCGGTCGTGCACCGCAAGACCGTACTCCTTCGCCAACCGTTCCGGTCGCTGACACAGTTCCGATACCGACCCGTCACAGTCGGGACAGTGTTTCTTTTTTGATTCCCCCATCGCGCCCCGTGCCCGATTCAGAGGCCGATCGCACGTTGCCGCCGCTCCCGTTCGAGACGATCGCCGCGGTGCAGCGCGATGTCCGCGTCTGCGCCGGCGGCGACGTCATGCTGGGGAGCAATCTCGATACACTGTGGGCCGGTCGATTGAGTGCAAGATTGGGCCGGCCGGTGGTGCCCCTGCCGAATCCGGATCGTCTGCTGAGTCCCCTACGACCGCTGGTCGCCGACGCCGACATCGTGCTGCTCAATGTCGAGGGCGCAATCGGTGACGGTCCGGCGCCGTCGAAATGTCGACCAGGCTCGACGTCCTGCTACGCCTTCCGCCAACCATCTGTGGTATCCCGCGCCCTCGTCCGCCTGGTGCCGGACGGCGTGGTGATCGGCAACGTCGCCAACAACCACGCTCTCGATGCCGGCGTCGTGGGTTATCAGGCCACGTTACGGAACCTCGGACTCGCCGGCGCGTACGCGACAGGCGCGGACACAATGGCAACCGTGGTCGCGACATCGAACGGGGATACGGTAGCCTTTCTTGGCTTCAGCACGTCACAGGCTGGGCCGGACCCCCGCGACCTCCGAGCCGTGCGCCGGCACGTGGCCCGTGCGGCAACGCGGCATGCCCGAGTCGTGGTGACGATGCACATGGGGGCCGAGGGACGCGATGCCCAACGCACGCCAGATGCGATCGAGTACTATCTTGGCGAGGATCGCGGAAACGCCGTCGCCTTCGCCCGGACGGCAGTGGACGCTGGTGCGTCGACCGTGATCGGCCACGGTCCGCACGTGATGCGAGCAGCCGAGTGGTATCGGGGGGCGCTCATCCTCTACTCCCTCGGCAACTTGCTGACCTATGGCACCTTCAACCTCAGCGAGCCGATGAACCGTGGTGCCATTGCCTGCGTCTCGCTGGATGCCGCAGGACGCATCACGGCTGCCGTACTGCGCTCGACGAAGCAAGAACGACCCGGCGTCGTCGCCCCGGATGTATCCAATCGAGCGGCGGTCCTCGTAGACTCGCTGAGCCGTATCGATTTCCCCGACACCGCGACTGGATCGTTCGGTGAGGCGGTGCTGATCCCACCGCAGTCTGACGACGAAAGCGCCGGCTAGGCATTGCGGCTCGCTGGACGTGCGGCACGTGCGTTGCGCCGCATGCCACGCAGTCCCGGTCGAGTCAGCGGTGTGTCTCCGAAGCGGCGCCGGAACTCGATCTCACTCATTTCGGCGATGGCCGATAGCTCCAGCCACTCCATGGCGTGATGCTGCCCCAGAACCGGGTCGTCGGCTGGCCCGGCGAAGCGGACGTTCCACGGACACACGTCCTGGCACACGTCGCAGCCGAAGATCCAGGATTGCAACGCCGCCGCCTGCCACTCGTCGAACGGTTCGCGGAACTCGACGGTCAAGTAGGAAATGCAGCGCCTGCTGTCGAGCATGCGCGGTCCTGCGAACGCATCGGTCGGACAGGCGTCGAGGCAACGATGGCAGGTACCGCACCGGTCTGCTTCGAAGGGTGCGTCGACGGCGACGTCGAGATCGGTGAGGATCGAGGCGAGGAAGAAGAAGGACCCCCGGCGCGGCGAGATCAACATCGTGTTCTTACCGATCCAGCCGAGGCCTGCGCGCTGTGCAAGCTCCCGCTCAGGAACGGGACCGGCGTCGACGAACACGCGCGTGCGTGTGGCGGGCGAGCCGAGTGTACGCACGGATTGGGCGAGATCCTCGAGCGGGGATCGGAGGGCCTCATGGTAGTCACGGCCTCGTGCATACTTGGCCACGTGTCCGGCATTCGGCGAGGGCGGTCGGTCACGCGCTCCATGATTTCGGGTCACGACGATCGCCCGGTTGGCGCCCGGGAGGATCCGCGCCGGCTCCAGTCTTCGTAGCGCTTGTCGGTGCATGTAGCGCATCGTGCCAGCCCGACCCTCCGCCAGCCATCGCTCGAGTGCGTCGGCGTGAGGAACGGGGGTGAGGTCGCAGATACCCACGTCTGCGAAGCCCAGGTCGCGCGCGCACTGCTTCACGGCATCCGCGCGTCGCTCGGGTGTCACAACCGCATGACCTCCCGACGCCAGCGGGCGAAGCGGATAACGTCTTCAGGGGTCGGGACGGCACTCTCGTCTCCGTACGCCGTGTACATGCGCCAGCGCATGTAGGATCGAGGGGGGACTGGGAGGAACGGTGGCCGCCGGTACCAGCGGCGCGCGCGGAATGCCCACGCCGTGCGCAGCAGGTCGAGTGCGAGCCTTGGCCTCACGGCTGCCCGCACGGCGAGCCGCAGCGTAAGCGCAAGCCAGCTCACGGGCAGATCAGCATCCGAACGTGGAAGACGGGTATCACCGTCGCGTCGACTTCGTGCTCCTGGGTATGGTATGGGCTGTCACCGCCGCCTGCCCGCTCTCGAACATACTTGTATATTGGCTCGCATGTCAGTTGCAAGGACCGCGTCCACCCACCGCCTCGCCCACTACCGCGCCGAGTTTCCGATCTTCGAACGGCAGACGTACCTCAACACCTGCTCGCTCGGAGCTCTGTCGCGTCGCTCGCGCGAGATGGTTGGCACGTTTCTCGACGAGTGGGACGGTCGCGGAGCCTCTGCTTGGTACGACGTATGGTGGGAGCGACTCTCGGCACTACGGCACCGGTATGCAGCGGTGATCGGCGCCGGATCCGAGGAGATCGCCTTGCACGCCTCGATCTCCACTGCGACAGCGGTGCTGGCTGGCGCACTGGACTACACGCGCAGGCCGAGGGTGGTCACGACAGCGTTGGACTTTCCAACCGTCGCGTATCAATGGCTGGCCAGGGCGGCATCTGGTGTCGAGTTGACGGTCGTCGAGAGCCCCGATGGTATCTCCGTCCCCGTCGAGCGGATCGCCGATGCCATCGATGACCGCACCGCGCTCGTCGCGACGTCGCACGTGTACTTCACGACGGGTGCGATTCAGGATATTCGCACGCTGGCTGACGCAGCGCACGCACGCGGCGCACTGTGCTACATCGACGCCTACCAGAGTGTGGGGCAGATCCCGTTTGATGTCCACGCAACCGGCGTGGACTTTCTGTCTGCCGGCGGTCTCAAGTGGCTTCTGGGCGGCCCGGGCATCGTCTTCCTGTACGTGCGCGACGATCTCATCGAGCGGTTCCAGCCGACCGTGACGGGATGGTTCGCGCACGCTCGGCAGTTCGACTTCGACCCCTCCGGGATTGTGTGGCACGACGACGCGCGGCGGTTCGAACAGGGCACACCCGCACTCGCGGCCGTCTTCGCGCAACTCGGTGGACTCGACGTAGTCCTCGAAATCGGTGTCCCGGAGATCCGGGCCGTCACGTGTGAACTCGCCGACGATCTCATCGCGCGCTCCCGCGCCGCGGGCTTCGAGCCCAGAGTGGCAGCGGATCCGGCGGCGAGATCGGCCATCGTCACGTTGCCACACGACAATCCGCAGGCAGCGGTCCGTCGACTCGCGGAAGCCCGGATCGTGGCTGACGCGCGACCGGGCCACGTGCGCCTTTCGCCCTTCTTCTACAATCTCGTGGATGACAATGTCGCAGCCATCGACACACTCGCACGGAGATGACGGAAGCGCCAGGCGCTCAGGACCGCGTCCGACTGCCGATGAGCGCCTCTTCGTCTCACCGCACCTCGAACGAGGAGCGTTCACGCAGACCGATCCCTGGCGCGTGCTCAGGATCATGGGTGAGTTCGTGTCCGGGTTCGACGAGCTGGCCGATGTCGGCGAGGCGGTCACGATCTTCGGTTCGGCGCGCCTCCACGAGTCCGACCCGCTGTACGATGCCGCGACGTATACTGCGCGTCGCCTCGGTGAAGAGGGCTTCACCATCATCACCGGGGCCGGTCCCGGCGTCATGGAAGCGGCAAACAAAGGGGCGCGGGAGGCGGGTGCACTCTCCATCGGTCTGAACATCGAGTTGCCGATGGAGCAGCACTCGAACCCCTATCTGGATCGTACCATTGACTTCCGTTACTTCTTCGTACGTAAGACGATGCTCGTGAAGTACTCGGAGGCGTTCATCGTCTTCCCCGGCGGGTTCGGTACGCTCGACGAGCTATTCGAAGCGCTGACCCTGATCCAGACTGGCAAGGTCCAGAACATGCCCATCGTGCTGTTCGGATCTTCCTACTGGGCCGGTCTGGTCGACTGGCTCCGCGAGCGGTTGCTCGCGGACGGCCGAATCTCCGCCGCCGACCTGAAGATCTTCGATCTGGTCGACGATCCCGAAGCGATCGTGCGCATCGTCTTGGCGTCACGGGCGAAGCGTCTCGAGACCCTCATTCCGTAGCCACGGGTACGCCATGGACAACGAGACGAAGGATCGCAGGCAGCAGCTCCTCTCCGGCACCGCGATTAGTCCACGCCGGGTTACGGGCAGCGAAACCGTTGCCGACCTGATCGACAACGCGTTCCTGGCCTTCAACGCGGGGCGGCTCCGGGAAGGCGCGCGTCTCTTCGCAGAGCGAATGCTGGCGGATGATGTCACGGTCGGGTTGAGCCTGACTGGCGCACTGACGCCAGCTGGCCTCGGCATGTCCAGTGTGATTCCGTTGATCGAAGCTGGCTTCGTCGATTGGATCGTGTCGACCGGCGCGAACCTGTACCACGATACCCATTTCGCCCTCGGCTTCTCCATGCATCGCGGTACGCCGCACGCGGATGACGTGGATCTGCGAGAGCAAGGCGTGGTCCGTATCTACGACGTCTTCTTCGATTACCGTGTGCTCCTCCATACCGACGAGTTTCTCCGTCGGGTCTCGATGCAGGAAGAGTTTCAGAAGTCGATGAGCTCCGCCGAGTATCACTATCGACTCGGCAGGTACGTGCGCGAGCGTGAGCGGGCACTGGGCCTTGCGCACAAGTCCCTTCTGACGACGGCCTATGAACATGCCGTTCCGATTTACACGTCGTCACCGGGTGATTCGTCGATCGGCATGAACGTCGCCGAACTGGCGATCGAGGGCTTCGCGCTGCGATACGATGTGTCTGCGGACGTCAATGAAACGGCCGCGATCGTGCTCGATGCGAAACGGAGCGGCGGGCGAAGCGCTGTGCTCATCATCGGTGGCGGCAGCCCAAAGAACTTCATCCTGCAGACCGAGCCGCAGATCCAAGAGGTGCTCGGGATCGAGGAACGCGGTCATGACTACTTCCTGCAGATTACGGATGCGCGCCCCGATTCAGGTGGACTGTCGGGGGCGACGCCGAACGAAGCCGTCAGCTGGGGGAAGGTCGATCCGGACCAACTGCCGGACACCGTCGTGACCTACCTCGACAGCACGATCGGTCTTCCGCTGCTCACCGCGTACGCGCTGCACAAGCGTACCCCTCGGCCGCACCGACGACTCTACGAGCGACGCGGCGAGATGCTCGAACGGCTCATTGCCGCCTATCACGACGCCAAGGAGTTCCGAGACGCCCGGTTGAAGGGTTGGGCGCTGCCCGACGTGGACGGTACGCAGGCCTAGGTCGCTGCGGCTTCTGGCTCCTCACGGAATGCCAGGCTGCGACTCACTTCCTGGCGGTACGCCGTGATCTCGGCGTCTCTGCGCTCGCCATCCCAGCCCATCTCTCCTGCCGCGAACTGCGCGATTCGATCGATCGCGTCCAAGACTTGACCTGGTGCGACGTAGAACAGATGCGTGCGCCGGATCAGGAGATCCGTGAGGGTGAGGGCCATCTCACGGCGCATGGCATGCAGCAGTTCCGCCCAGATCGTGGTGTGCCCCTCGATGACCGGTTCCGCAAGGCCGGGATCGGACTGGGCAAGCCTGGCGACCGCAGCGGCTTCGCCACCGAAGGTGTGAACGAGGTGCGTGGCCACAGTCCGGTCGAATCCCTCGACACAGAGAGATTCGATCAGCACGTTCAGGTCGCGGACCTCACCGCCCGGCAGTGGCTCACGATCGGTCGACGCGCGCGGAGGGGCGAGACGCCCATCCCGCTCCTGCAGCAGGCGGATCACGCGGTTCACCACCTCGGCAGCCATCGATCGGTAGGTGGTGAGTTTCCCGCCCACCACCGAGACCAGGCCGTTCTCGCTTTGAAAGATGAGATGCTCGCGGGACACGCCGGTGGGGTCCTCGCTCTCTGCCTGACGGACCAATGGACGCACGCCGGCCCATGTTGCCAGTACATCTGCGGGATTGAGGCGGGCTTCCGGAAAGAGTGCGTTGACGGATCGCAGGACGTAGACCACGTCCTCGTACGTCGCCTGGACGGACTCCGGCGCCGCGTCCAGTTCGGTCTCGGTAGTGCCGATATAAGTCAATGTTCCCCACGGCACGACGAACATGACCCGGCCGTCGATGGGTGAGGTGAACGTTACCGCCTCATGATTCCCTAGCCGCTGACGGGATACGACGACGTGGGTGCCCTTCGTACGGTGCAGGAGGGGCCGGGCCTCGGCATCGCGGAGTTCGTCGGACCAGGGACCTGTCGCATTGACCACGATCGCGGCACGGACATGGAGCGACTCGCCAGTGACGAGATCCGTGATGCGGGCTCCCCCGACCTTCCCGCCAGCGCTATCGATGTGATCGACTCGCGCATAGTTTGCGACAAGAGCGCCGTGGCGGTGCGCGGCACGGACGTTGGCGAGGGCAAGGCGGGCATCGTCGCACTGCGCGTCATAGTAGCGGGCGCCCCCCTTGAGGCCGCTGGATCGGATGCCAGGCTCCGCCTTCAGCAGCGCGCGCTTGCTCAGCATCCGATGGATACGCACATTCCTGAACAGGGACAGGAGGTCGTACAGCCAGAGCCCGGCTTCGAGCTTCCATTGCGGGAGCCGGGAGCCCTCGTGGATCGGGAACAGAAAGGACCTCGGCCACACCAAGTGGGGCGCAATGCGCAGCAGGATACGGCGTTCGCGGCAGGCCTCGAACACCAGCCGAAGGTGACCGTGTTCGAGGTACCGCAGGCCTCCGTGTACGAGCCGGGAGCTGCGCGAGCTGGTGCCCGCACCGAAATCGGCGGTGTCGACCAGTGCGGTGCGGATCCGGCGCATTGCTGCGTCCCGGGCGATACCGGCGCCGGTCACGCCGCCACCGATGATCAACAGGTCGACGGGGTCTGCGGCGAGCGCCTTGAGCGTCGCGATCCGAGTGGAATGCGAAAAAGGAGCGTCCATTAGGTGTCAGGTGCGAGCGGTCGGTGCATTCCAAGCACGTGGTTTCAGTGGCACGCGTCCCTCATCGACGAGGGCATGCGTGTCTTGGATGTCTCGTGCGGCCAGGGGTGCCACGCGATTGCGGCAGCCCAACGGGGCGCATCGGTCATCGCGATCGATCGGGACGCGGATCTGCTGCGCGAGGCGGACGCCGCCGCCCGGAAGTCGAACGTGACGGTCGAATGGGTGCATGTCGATCCTGCGCGCGATCCCCTGCCCCCGGGGCCCTTCGACCTGGTCATGCAGTACACCAACCTTCACCGGGCCCGTCTGCCCTTGCTGCTCGATGCGGTCAAGCCCGGTGGATATCTCGAGGTCGAGGCCTTCCTCGAGCAGCAGCGCGACTTGGGATGGGGACCGACGTCGGATGAGTACCTCCTCAAGACTGGCGAACTGTGGTCTCTGGTCCGGGACTTCGAGATCCTGCTGGCGCGCGAGGTCCTGGAGATTCTCGACGGCCGCACGCGCGCGGTCGCCAGTGTCCTCGCACGACGCCCGCTCCAATGATGCTCCGTCCGGACCGTCCCCCACAAGAGCACTGCTAGCAGCCCGTCTGGCTGGAAACTAGCTTTCGCCATCATGCAGGCAGTGCGTGGACGTCGTCGGGTGGCGGTCGTGGCAGGCTGCCGAAGCCCATTCTGCAAGGCCGGGACCGCGCTGCGCACCGTGCCGGCCGTCGAGCTGGCCCGGAGAACCGTCATCGAGCTGATCCACCGGGCCGGACTGTTCGGTCGTGATGTCGATGAGGTCTACGTGGGCCAGGTTGTGCCGAGTCCGCTCGTGCCGAATATCGCTCGGGAAGTCGCACTACTGCCGCAGTTTCCCGGCTCGATTCCAGCCGTGTCCGTCAATCGGGCATGCGCATCGTCGAACACGGCCATCGCGCTGGCCTACGACCAGATCGTCCTCGGCCATGCCGATGTCATCATTGCCGGTGGGGTCGACAGCCTCTCAGGGGTCCCGATCCTGCACTCCCGTCGCTTTGCGGACCTGCTGCACGGACTCAACAGGGCCCGGAGTGTAGGGGGGAGGCTTCAGCAGCTGGCTGCGTTCCGGCCGCGTGATCTCGTTCCGGTCTTTCCTGCGATCGCGGAGCCATCCACCGGGGAGACGATGGGGGAAGCGGCAGAGCGAATGGCCAAGCTCCATGGCATCAGCCGCAGGGCTCAGGACGAGTTCGCGCTGCGCAGCCACCGTCTCGCCCATGCCGGCCACGAGGATGGGCGGCTCGCGGCCGAGATCGCTCCGCTCTTCTTGGAGGAAGTCGAGGAACCGGTCATCCGCGACAATGGACCGCGGGTCGACGCCGATCTTGCGGAGATGGGTACGCTGAAGCCGGCGTTCGACCGGCGGCACGGATCGGTGACAGCGGGGAATGCCTCGCCGCTCACAGATGGGGCTGCGGCGGTCGTGCTCATGGCGGATGAAGCGGCGCAGGCCCTCGGCCACCGTCCCCTTGCATACGTGAGGTCGTACGCCGTAGCGGCGCTCGATCCAGCCGAACAGCTCCTCATGGCTCCGGCACTCGCCGTTCCGTTGGCACTCGACCGGGCCGGCCTGGCGTGGAAGGACATTGGGCTCGTGGAGATGCACGAGGCGTTCGCGGTCCAGGTGCTCTCGAACATCCAGGCGTTCGAGTCGCGGGCGTGGGCTGAGCAGCGCCTCGGCCGCTCCGAACCGATCGGTGAGGTCGACTGGGACACGCTCAACGTCATGGGCGGGTCCATCGCCATCGGGCATCCCTTCGGCGCAACCGGCGCGCGACTGACACTGACGCTCGCCAACGAGATGCGCCGTCGATCAGCGGAATTCGGCCTGATCTCGGTCTGTGCACAGGGCGGCATGGGGTTCGCCATGGTGTTGGAGGCCGCGTGAGCGATCCGGCGGTGACGGTACGCGTACAGCGCGGTATCGGATGGCTCGAGCTCGACGTTCCGGGTAAGCCGGTCAACGTGCTCACTCCCGCGGTACAGGAGGAACTGGCGTCAGCGATCGAGCAGCTGGGTCGTGAGGACGACGTGCGCGCCCTCGTCCTGATATCCCGCAAGCGAGACTCGTTCATCACCGGTGTGGACGTCACGACCATCGCATCCCTCAGAACGCGGGATGCGGCGTATGCGCTCGTGCGGCGTGCGCAGGAGGTGGTCAAGCGACTCGAGCGACTCGGGAAGCCGGTCCTCGCGGCGATACACGGTGCGTGTCTCGGTGGAGGCCTCGAGGTCGTGCTCGCCTGCGCCTACCGGCTCGTGTCGGACGATCCGGCAACGAGGCTCGGCTTGCCGGAGGTGCGGCTCGGCGTTCTGCCCGCCGTCGGCGGGTGCCAGCGGTTACCCAGGCTCATCGGCGTTCAGCCCGCTCTCGACCTGATCTTGACTGGCAAGACCGTTTCCGCGCCTCGTGCCCGACGCCTCGGGATCGTCGACGAAGTGGTGCATCCGGTCGTACTGGAGCGGGTCGCCGAAGAAACGGCAGCCCGGCTCGCCACCGAAGGCCGAGGCGGCCACCGGCGCCACTCGCTCAAGCGGCTCGCGATGGAAACCAACCCGCTTGGCCGCAAGATGCTCTTTGGTGCGGCGAGACGGCAGCTGGAGCGGAAGACACACGGCCACTACCCCGCTCCGATCGCTGCACTGCAGTCCGTTGAGCACGGGCTGACGCACGGCATTGAGGCAGGCCAGGACGTCGAAGCCGCCCTGTTTGCCGAGCTCGCGATCGGCGGGGTCTCGCGGAACCTCGTCCGGCTCTTCGTCGGTTCCGAGGCCCTCGAGAAAGAGCCTGGGGTGGAGGGAGGAGGAACCCCGCCGCGCTTGGTCGCCAACCTCGGGATCGTTGGGGCTGGATTCATGGGATCGGCTATCGCGGGTGTTGCGGCGCTGGAGGCGGGCGTCGACGTGCGTCTGAAGGATCGGGACCATGGAGCCGTTGGCCGGGGACTCGCAGCAGCGCGAGATGTGCTCCACGTTCGGCAACGGCGTCATGACCTCGACGATGTCCGCGTGCGGCGGCTGCTCGCACTGCTGTCGGGTACCATCGGGTGGGACGGATTCGGGCGGTCCGATGCCGTGCTCGAGGCGGTGTTCGAGGAGGTCGATCTGAAGCGACAGCTCTTCCGTGAGATCGAGGCGCACGTCCGTGAGGACTGTCTGCTCGCCTCGAACACGAGCACCATCCCGATCTCCCGTATCGCGGAGGCCGTCGAGCGTCCTGAGCGGCTCGTGGGGATGCACTTCTTCTCGCCCGTGGAGAAGATGCCGCTGCTCGAGGTCATTGTCACGGATCAGACCGCGCAGTGGGCGACGACGACGGCTGTGGAGTTGGGCAAGCGATTGGGCAAGACGGTCATCGTGGTGCGGGATCGCCCTGGCTTCTGGGCAAATCGGATCCTGGCGCCGTACTTGGACGAGGCCGGGCATCTCCTGCTCGAAGGCGTTGCGGCGGACACCATCGACCGAGCGGCAGTGCAATTCGGGTTCCGGGTTGGTCCGGTAACGTTGCTGGATGAGGTGGGGCTCGATGTTGCCGAGCGATCGGCCCGTTTGCTCCACGACGAGTTCGGTGAGCGTATCGGATCTCCCGTGACACTGGCTCGGATGCTCGAGGATGGGCGGCTCGGCCGTAAGAACGGGCGAGGGTTCTATCAGTACGAGGGCGGGAAGCGGCGCGAAGTCGATCAGACGGCGTATGAGATCATCGGCGCTGCCGTCGACGCCGACGTACCCAAGGAAGACATTCAGGCGAGGCTCGTCTTTGCCATGCTCAACGAGGCGGTGGTTGCTCTTGACGACGGGGTGGTGCGCAGCGCGCGGGACGGCGACATCGGGGCGGTCTTCGGCATAGGCTTTCCTGCCTTCCGCGGCGGGCCACTACGCTATCTCGACGAGCTGGGGCTTTCGGATGCCGTCTCGGTGCTGGAGGACCTCGAGCGACAGTACGGTGACCGGTTCACTCCTGCTCCCCAGCTGGTAGGGATGGCGAGTGCCGGCCGGACCTTTCACCCATCTGACTGACACGCGGCGGCACGTACCCTATGCTTCGACGTACTTTCCTCTGGCTCAGCGAGCATGCTGGAGTCTTCGAGTTCATTCGGCAGAATCGCCTGGCCCGCCAGGTGGCTTCCCGCTTCGTCGCCGGCGAGTCGCTGCAGAGCGCCCTCCAGGCCAGTCGCCCTCTGAATGCACGGGGCATCACGGTGAGTCTGGACCTCCTCGGCGAGAGCGTCTCGTCAGCTGTTGAGACCAGAACTGCTCGGGACGAGGTGCTCCAGACGCTCGACGGAATCGCGTCGTCGGGAATCGAAGGCAATGTCTCGGTGAAGCTGACCCAGCTTGGCCTCGACATCGACCCCTCGCTGTGCGCGGAGAACATGCACGCGATTCTCTCGAAAGCAAGGGCGTTGGACGTCTTTGTGCGGATGGACATGGAGAGCTCGGCGCACACCGAGCGGACCTTGCGACTGTTCTCCGATGATCTGCATCCGACCTTCGGCAATCTCACGGGCGTGGTGATTCAGAGCTATCTCCGGCGCTCGCAGGCCGATGTCGAAGCGTTGATCGCTCGAGGGGCACGCGTCAGACTCTGCAAGGGCGCGTATGCGGAGCCACCCGAGGTCGCCTTCCAGGAGCGCGACGAGGTGAGTGCGTCGTTCACGACCCTCATGCAGCAGTTGCTGGAAAAGGGGGCATATCCGGCGATCGCAACGCACGACGAGGCGCTCATCGACCAGACGGTCGCATTCGCCATCGCGCACGATATCGATGCAACGCAGTTCGAGTTCCAGATGCTCTACGGTGTCCGCCGTGACCTTCAGGACTCGCTGAAGGCGCGCGGCTACAACGTGCGGGTGTACGTGCCGTTCGGCACGCACTGGTATCCGTATCTCATGCGACGGCTCGCCGAGCGACCCGCGAACATGACATTCATGGCAGCATCCCTGCTGAAGGAAACGTTCGGCCGACGGTGAGCGACGACGGGACGCTCGGCGGCTACGAGGCGGCGCACGACCGTCCGCCGGCCTTCGAAGGGCCGGACGGCCGCGCCTATTCGGCGGCCGTGTTCGTCGATGACGTTCCGGACGCGGAGGGGCGATTCGGTGGAGCCGTGTTGTTCGTCCGCTGGTCGCACAGCGGCGATCGTGCGGATGGGCATCTGGAGTCACCGTATCTTGCGTTCGGAGCCACCCCTGCCGAAGCGGAAGCTGTCGTGCGGGCCTTGTCCTTACACGAGGTCAAGCGATACCTGGATGCGGCCGTGACCGCCAATCCGGAGGGCATGGTCTGACCGGCGACCGGCGTGGCATCGTGCTTGCCAAGACGGGCGGACGGTACCGCGTCCTCAGCAGCGGCGTGACACTGGAGGCCACTCTGCGGGGGCGGTTGAAGCGAGGCCAGGCACAAGTGCTCGTCGGTGACCGCGTCACGCTCCGCTCCCACACGGACGCTGCCGTTACGATCGAGGCCGTGGCGGAGCGGAAGTCCGTGCTGCGCCGTCGGACGCCTGGGCGCCGCCACGGTGTGCGCCTCGTGGCCGCGAATCTGGACCAGGTGGCCGTCGTGGGTGCCGCACGGCAGCCGGACTGGGCCCCACAGCTGATGGACCGGTTCATCGCTGTGGCAGCGGCGAGCGATCTGCCGATCGCGGTCGTGATCAACAAGTGCGACCTCCTGGACGATCCGGTGGCGCTCGGCCGCGCATACGAACTGGCGGGGTACGAGGTGCTGTACACGAGCGTGCCTGCCGGGATGGGGCTTGGAGAGCTGCGGGACCTGCTCGCGGGCCGGAGCTCGCTGTTCACCGGGCCGACTGGAGTCGGCAAGTCGAGCCTCTTGAATGCGCTGCAGCCGGGGTTGCGGCTGCGCACTGGGGTCGTGAGCCGTCGCTCGCACAGCGGCCGGCACACGACCGTCGCCGCGGAGATGTACCCGTTCGCACACGGGGGATTCGTCGTCGACACGCCGGGCCTGAGAGATATCGGGCTGTGGGGGCTGGAGCGAGCTGAAGTCGAGGCCGCGTTCCGGGAGTTCCGCCCGCACGTCGGGCACTGCAAGTTCGATGACTGTCACCACTTGCATGAACCGGGCTGTGCGGTGCGAGCGGCAACCGAGCGTGGGGAGATCGTGGCGTCACGACTGGATTCCTACCGTCGCATGCTGCAGGAGGCGCACGCCGCAGCGCGACCGTGGCACACGGAGAGGGACCGATGACGTACGCTGAGAGTATGCCGTGACGGCCGCTTCCGATCGCCCGCGGCTCGTCGTCCCGTTTCACGCCGTGCGGTACGCGGATCCCACGTCCTTGCCGACCCGTATCGCACCACCATACGACGTGGTGTCCCCGCAGGAACGGGAACGGCTCGCCGCGGCGGATCCGAACAATGTCGTGCACTTCATCTTGCCGCAGGGTGATGAATCGGAGCGCTACGCCCGGGCTCGCGACCTCCTCGAGCAGTGGTTCACAGACGGTGTCTTGCTGCAGGAAGGTGAGCCCGTCGTACTGGTCGTGCGGCAAGAGTTCGCCTGGCCGGAAGGGAATGCGCAGGTGCGCACGGGGGTGATCGGGGCCATGGCGGTCGAGCCGTTCACACACGGACGAGTACGGCCACATGAGCGCACACACGAAGGACCCAAGGAGGATCGACTCGCTCTGCTGCGGGCGACCGACTTCGTGTTCGAGGAACTCCTCATGGTCGTTCCGGACCGCAAAGCCGTGCTGCGGAGGGCACTCGAGCAGGTGACCGCGGATCCGCCACTCACGACCGCGGTGCTGCACGGGGTACGGGTCTCAGTCTGGGTGGTCGGTGGGATAGCTGCTGAGGAGATCGCGGCGGCGGCTGGAGACGCAGGCGCATACGTCGCCGACGGGCATCACCGGTACGAGACGGCGGTAACGTACCACGGGGAGAACGGACGTGCTGCGCGGGTCCCGGTGCTGCTGATCCCGCTGAGTGACCCGGGACTCGTGGTGCGCCCCACGCACCGCATCATCATGGGTGCCGGCCTCGAACGCCTCGCCGTGGAGGCGAAGTTCCGTGAGTGGTTCCAAATCAAGGAACTACCGCTGAGCGCCGACTACGCCGAAGAGCTCGCGGCCCTCAAGCCACGGGGAACGGCATGCGTGGTGGTCGTGCCTCCGGGGGCGGCGTTCGCGATGTTGCTCAAGAGTGGTGCCAAGCTCGATGACATCGTGACGGGGTTGCACCCAACGGTCGCCTCACTGGACATCATGCGGCTCGACGAGCTCGTGGTGAAGAAGCTCCGCGCTGCGGCCGGGGGGGACGCACGTGTGGAGTACTCGGCGGATGTCGACGAGGTCATCGACGCGGTACGGCACGGCAGAGCCGCAGCTGGCATTCTCGTCAACCCGACGGCAGTCGAAAGTGTGCTGGCCGTGGCGGATGCCGGCGAAGTGATGCCTCCGAAGTCCACGTACTTCTTCCCCAAGGTCCCGAGTGGCCTTGCGGGGATGTGGTACGGCGACTGAGAGTCCGGGGCGTACGATTCCAACCGAGGAGCAGACGACGGTGCGGCCGAGAGAACGGATCCTGACGAACCTCGAGACAGTCTACCGCGAGGCGTACAACCAGGCATCGGAGGAGGGAGATCGCCCCCGCATGCAACAGCTCGACGCGTCGTTCCAGCGCGAGCAGCTCATGCTCGAGGTGCTTTTGGATATCCGGGACGTGCTCGTCACGCTTGGTGACGCCGAGAACTCGAAATCCGCTCTCGAGAAGTTGCATGCCCTCCGCCGGCTGACGAAGCTCTGATCACCCGATATCTTTAGCCGCCATGGCCTCCCGTACGAAGAAGTCGACCGGTCCGGACGGCGCGCGCCGGCGCAAGCGCACCACGCGCCTCGACAAGGCCGAGTTGCTGGATATGTACCGGTTGATGCTCTTGTCGCGAGCGCTGGACGATAAGGAAATCCAGCTCAAGCGGCAGAACAGGATCTTCTTCCAAATCTCCGGTGCCGGGCATGAGGCCGTGTTGGTGGCGGCCGGCAAGCTCCTCAAGCCGGGATACGACTGGTTTTACCCCTACTACCGGGACCGCGCCCTCTGTCTCGCCTTGGGGATGACGCCCACCGAGATGCTCCTCTCGGCAGTCGCGGCGGCGGATGACCCCAACTCGGGTGGACGGCAGATGCCCTCACACTGGGGTCGCGCCGACCTCAACATCGTGAGTAGCTCGAGCCCAACGGGCACGCAGTACCTGAACGCCGTCGGCTGCGCAGAAGCCTGGCTGCGTTACGAGCGAATCGAGAGCATCCCCGACCGCGCCGAACGCATGCAGCGGGACGAGGTGGTGCTGTGTACCTCCGGCGACGGAACGACCAGTGAAGGGGAGTTCTGGGAGGCGTTGAACACGGCCAGCAACCTCCAACTGCCGGTGCTGTTCCTGATCGAGGACAATGGCTACGCCATCTCGGTCCCAGTGGAGATCCAGACGGCGGGCGGATCGATCTCCGGTCTCGTGGGCTGCTTTCCGAACCTGTACGTCGACGACATGGATGGCTGCGATCCCATCCTGTCGTACGAGGTCCTGGCGTCGGCGATCGCCCACTGCAGAGCACGGAAAGGACCTGCGCTGATCCATGCCGACGTGATTCGGCCGTACTCTCACTCGCTCTCGGACGATGAGCTCCACTACAAGCCCGACGACGAACGGAGCGCCGAGGCCGAGCGCGATCCGATTCTGACGTTTCCGGCCCGGCTGATCGAGGATGGTGTGGCGACCGAGGCGGAGATCGCGGACATCAACGAGCGGGTCGTCGAGGATGTGGAGCTTGCGACGGAAGTCGCGTTGGCCTCGCCTCAACCGGCAGCCGATACCGTCGAGCGGTACGTCTATGCGCCGGACGTCGACCCCACCTCGGACGTGTTCGACACGGAAGACGACCCGCAGTTTGAGGGGGATCCGACCACGATGGTCGACCTGCTCAACAAGTGTCTGAGCGACGAGATGGAGCGCGATCCCCGGATCGTCGTGTTCGGCGAGGACATCGCGGACGTCTCGCGAGAGAAGTACATCGAGCAAGTCAAGGGCAAAGGTGGGGTGTTCAAGGTCACCTGGGGCCTGCAACGCAAGTTCGGCAGTGACCGCGTGTACAACTCCCCCCTTGCTGAGGCGAACATCGTGGGTCGCGCAGTGGGTCTGGCGACGCGAGGGATCAAGCCGGTCGTCGAGATCCAGTTCTTCGACTACATCTGGCCAGCCTATCACCAGATCCGCTCGGAACTGGCGTTGCTCCGCTGGCGCAGTAACAACGCGTTCAGCTGTCCGGTCGTCGTACGCGTGACGTACGGTGGGTATCTCAAAGGTGGGTCGATCTATCACTCGCAGACCGGTGCGGCGATCTACACCGGCGTCCCCGGACTGCGCGTGATCTGTCCGGCAACCGCACTGGACGCGCACGGCCTGCTACGCACGGCGATCCGCTGCGACGATCCGGTCATCTTCCTGGAGCACAAGCACCTGTACCGACAGACGTACAACAAGGGTGCATATCCGGGCCGCGAGTTCAGGATCCCCTTCGGAAAGGCACGGGTCGCCCGTGAAGGGGGCGACCTCACTGTGATTACATACGGGGCAGTCGTGCAGCGATCGGTCGTTGCGGCGAACCAACTTGCGGAGAGCGACGGTGTGAGTGTGGAAGTCATCGATCTCCGCTCGTTGAGTCCGGTGGACTGGGAAGCGATCGGCCGTTCGGTGCGAAAGACCAGCCGCGTGATCGTTGCCTATGAGGACCCGCTCTCCTGGGGCTACGGCTCGGAAATCGCTGCCAGACTCGCCGACGAGTTCTTCCCCTGGCTGGACGCTCCGGTGCGACGGGTGGCGTCGCGCGACACGTTCGTCGCCTACGCGCCGGACTTGGAGGATGTCATCCTGCCACAGGTCGCGGATCTACAGCGGGCGATGCGGGAACTGGTGGCGTTCTAGCGGCGCTCAGTGGCGCCGGAACGGCAAGCGGCCGCGGATCGGTTGATCCGCGGCCGCTGTGTCTTGCGGGATCCGGCCTACCTCGACCGGCCGCGTCCGAGCGCCTCGCGGATCTCCCCCGCCGCATCGAGTGCGGCCTCGACATCGATCCGCATGGCGCGTGCAGCCTGGGTGGCAGAGGTCAGATCGCCCAGCACTTCCTGCACACCTGCCGAGCGGAGTCGGAGCAGATCGAAGCGCACGTTCTGCACGGCGAGCACGCACGACTCGAACTGGGCCTCCACCTTGCCGCGGCGCCCGAGCAACTCGGCGAGACTCTCCCGCTGCCTTCGGAGCAGGTCGAGGCGTCGGTCGCGTTCGGGGTTCTCCGCCTCCTGCTCGAGCGCCGCGATGCGGCCGTCCAGGCTGCCCATGGCGTCGTGGTCGACGTTGCCTTCCATCTGTTGCAGCATCCGCGCCAGTTCTGAGGCGCGCTCGAACAGGGCGTTCACGGTCGGCACGACGTCAGGCAACATGGCTTGGTCGGTCTCCGGTAACCGATCGACCAGCCGGACGATGGCCGCATGGTCCTTTCGCATCTGCTCGAGTTGTCCGGCAAACTTCCCGAAATCTCCGCTGGTGGGTGCCGGAAGCTGGTGCTGAGCGCCGTGCGCGACGCCGGAAGGTGGAGGCAGCGCATCGTCCGCCGGAGGGCGGTTCAATACATCCCGCATGCTGTAGCCCGACGACCAGAGCTTGCCGTACTGAGACGCGAGACCGATCCCCCAGAACACGGCGGGTATGAGAAACCACGGATCGCCGAGGCCGGTGTAGACGTTCAGCAGCAGCAGTCCGCCGTTCACCGATACGTACGACGCGAAATTGGACCGAAACTTCCTGACGATACCGGGTTCGGAGTCCTTCGTCTTCGTCTCAGGCTCTCGTGACTCCCGCCGCTGCTCACGCAGGGCGCGCTGCCGCTGACGGTCTTGAGACCGACCACCCTGCTCGAACCACTCCCACCAGTCACTGTCCTGGCTCCGCACGGGAGGCCGCGGGCGCGCCGAGCTCACCGGCCGCTTCGTTGGCCGGCGGGAGAGCGATGAACGGGGGCGGTACTGTGCGGATGCGCGCCCCTCGAGGGCCCGGCGCAGCGCGTCCGCGGTCGGCCAGCGGCTCTCCGGCTCCTTCTCGAGGCAGCGGCTCACCGTCGCGGCCAGTTCCTCCGGGCAGTCGGGCCGCGTTTCGGTCAGGTTCGGGACGGGCTGCGTCACCTGCTTCAGCAGAATACCGGCCACAGTGGGTGCCTTGAAGGGCACCTCGCCGGTGAGCATTTCGTACGCAACCACGCCGAGCGAGTACAGGTCGCTACGCGCGTCGATCTCACGCTCCCCCGCAGCCTGCTCCGGACTCATGTAGGCTGGCGTGCCGATCGCGACTCCCGTGCCAGTGAGCGTGCCGCTGCCAATATCGGAAAGGGCCTTGGCGATCCCAAAATCCGTGACCATCACCCGCCGGCGCGTGCCCTCGAGCAAGATGTTGTCGGGCTTGATGTCCCGGTGGATGACGCTCATCGCATGCGCGAGTCCGAGCGCGTCGGCCGTTTCCTTCATGATGCGACGAGCTTCCTCGACCGGTAGCCGCTCCCGGCGCCGCAGACGGGCCGCCAGGGATTCGCCGTCTACGAAACCCATGACGAAATAGACGAGCCCGGCCTCTTCACCAACCGAGTGGATCGGAACAATGTGGGGATGCGAGAGCCTGGCAGCCGTCTGGGCTTCGCGCGTGAACCGCTTGCGGATTTCCTCACGAAACGCGAGTTCGGGAGGGAGAACCTTGATGGCGACGCGACGCTTCAGCTTGACATCGCGCGCACTGAACACGATGCCCATGCCTCCCCGGCCGACCTCACCTTCGAGTTCGTATGATCCGGCGAGAACATCCGCGAGGCGAGAGGCAAGTTGTCCCTGTTTCCCAGCTGCCATGTAGCATATGCTCCAGACGGGGGATAGATTAACGTACCCCTAATAGCGGGGCAACCTTGGGACCGACCCGACTGAGAATGCGATGCGGTGGGTGACGGACGACACAGGACGTCGGTGGTCCGTGGAACGAGTGGGGCGGACCTCCGGACTGGTGCCAACCAAGAAGTCCAAGCGCTCCTTTCCGGAGCCGGCGGACATCATCCGCTTCGAGTGCGAGTCGGATCGCTCCGAGCCCGCGCGCGAAGTGCAGGCCCGTGCCGGCCTCCTCGAGCAGCTGACCGAGTCCGAACTCCGCGCACTGCTCAACGTCGCCCCGCAGGCTCCCTGAAGCCCCGCCAGGACGGCTGGCCGAATCGCGCCACTCTGGCAGGCCGCATCCCCCACCCGTAGTTTCGACAGGAACCCTGCATTCCCGCGGGGGTTCCTCTTACGTGGCGGCGGATCTGGCAGGTTGTGGCGGCATGGGTCCTGCCCCATCGAGGTTGTCATGACGATGGGAAGGCGTTTCGACGCTCTTCGCTCGAACCCGAGGTGAGGTGATGCCAGAGCGATCAGGACGGTTACGACTTCCGGTGCTCCCGCTCAGGGAAACCGTGATGTTTCCAGGGGTCACGACGCCGATTGGCGCCGGGCGGCCAGCGACTCTTCGCGCGATTGAAGCCTCCATGAAGCGTGAGGACAAGTTGATCTTCGCCGTGGCCCAGCGGGAGAACGTTGACCAGGCGACGCCGGAGGTGCTGTACACGACTGGCACCGTGGCTCGTGTCGGCCAGGTCCAGCGGGGACTCGGCGGTATCCAGTTGCTGCTGCACGGCGAGTACCGAGCCGCGGTGCTCCAGTACTCGGATGCCGAGGGGTTCATTGAGGCTGTCGTGCAGGAGGCGCCAGACCTACCGCCGCTCGATGCGGAAGACGCGGCGTTTGTGGCGCTCCACCGGGAAGTCCGCGAGCGAGCGACCGACCTCGGGCTCAAGATGGGTCTGCCGCAGGAAGTCGTGGAGCAGGTCCTCGAAGGCGTGGAGGATGCCGGACGGTTTGCCGACCTCGTCGCCGGCTACATCGACATCACCCCGCAGGAGCGTCAGGCGCTGCTCGAAACGCGCGGGGTCGAGGAGCGATTGCGCCGCGTGCTGATTCACGTGCAGCGCCAACTCGAGCTCGTCGAAGCCCAAGAGGACATCAAGTCGAAGGTTCAGGAGGAGATCGGCGAGCGGCAGCGAGAGATGTTCCTGCGCGAGCAACTCAAGGCCATTCGTAAGGAACTGGGCGACGAGGACGCCGGTGCGGAAGTCGAAGAGCTTCGCGACCGGATCCGGAAGCTGTTGCTGCCCGAAGGTGTTCGCGAGGAGGTGGAGCGTGAGTTACGCCGGCTCGAGCGATCCGGTCGGGACTCGATGGAATCACAGATCATCCGCACGTATCTCGAAACCATCGCCGAGCTACCATGGAATATCCGTAGTGAAGATCATCTGGATCTGCACGAAGCCGCGCGGATTCTCGACGAGGACCACTATGGACTGAAGGATGTGAAGGATCGGGTTCTCGAGTTCTTGGCGGTGCGCCAGCTGCTCAAGGAGCGTGCGCCGGACGAACGGCTGAGCGAAGCTGTCGGCAATGAAGACGATCGCGGGACCAAGGGGTCGATCCTCCTCTTCATCGGCCCCCCCGGGGTGGGCAAGACCTCGATCGCCAAGTCGATCGCGCGCTCGATGGGCCGCCGATACATCCGCATTTCCCTCGGGGGAGCGCGGGATGAGGCGGACATCCGCGGTCACCGGCGCACCTACGTGGGTGCGATGATGGGGCGCATCATGGACGGGATGAAGCGGGCCGGCACCAAGAACCCCGTGTTCCTCCTCGACGAGGTGGACAAGCTCGGCGTATCGTTCCAGGGCGATCCCGCATCAGCGCTGCTCGAGGTGCTCGATCCCGCGCAGAATGACTCCTTCACGGATCACTACCTGGGCGTCCCGTTCGACCTGTCGGAGGTGCTGTTCATCGCAACGGCGAACTTCCGGCAGAGCATTCCCGCCCCCCTACTGGATCGCATGGAAACGGTGGAGTTCACCGGGTACACGGAGCAGGACAAGCTCGTGATTGCGAAGCAGTACCTGGTCCCTCGGCAACTCGGCGAGTCGGGATTGGGTGAGACGGAGCTGGTGCTGCAGGAGGACGCGATTCGCAAACTGATTCAGGGGTACACTCGCGAGGCCGGCGTGCGCCAGCTCGAACGCGAGATCGGCAAGATCGCGCGGAAGGTGGCTCGGAAGATCGCCGGAGGGGACATCGATCGCATCGATATCGGCCCGGACGATGTCCGGGGGCTCATCGGTCGTCCCACGGTGCATCCGGAGCGCGCGAGCCGTGAGGATCAAGTGGGGATTGCCACAGGCATGTACTACACACCCGCGGGTGGGGACATCATGTTCGTCGAGGTCTCCATCATGCCGGGTAGGGAGAATCTCGTGCTGACCGGCCAATTGGGTGACGTCATGAAGGAATCGGCTCAGGCCGGACTCACCTTTGCCAAGTCGAACGCCAGCTCATTGGGCATCTCGGCGAAGGCGTTCTCCGAGAAGGACGTGCACATCCACGTACCAGCTGGCGCGATTCCGAAGGATGGGCCGTCCGCCGGCGTCACCATGGCGACCGCCCTCGTCAGCGCGCTCTCCGGCGTCCCCGTGCGTCACGACATCGCGATGACGGGCGAGATCACCCTGTCAGGCCGGGTGCTCCCCATCGGGGGAGTCAAGGAGAAGGTGCTCGGAGCGTGCCGGGCTGGTATTACGAGTGTCATCCTGCCGCAAGAGAACCTCGCCGACCTCGAGGACCTGAGTGAGGACGAGCGACGCATGATCACGGCGCACTCCGTCGGGACGCTGCGTGAAGTGCTCGAGCACGCGTTGCGTCGGGAACCCGACCTGGAGGCTGAGACGGCCGACGCCGAAGCTGCGGTGCTCCGCGCCTGAGTCCATCTTGGGGACCCGCGCGCTTCCGGTTCGTTGCGGCGTCACCAGGCGAGCGTGCGACCGAGTAGGTCGGCCGCCTCACCGGCCCACGTTGCCCGATCCAGGCGGCGATCGCTCCTCCTCGGGTCGGCGGTAATCGCGGCCCATCCCAGCACGAGCGCCGCCGCCTGAAGGCCGAGCACGCCAGGGTCGGCATCGTCTCGGAAGTACCCCAGGCCCTGCCCGCGCGAAATCTCGCGAGAGAACTCGTCAGCCAGCTCGTCGAGTGCCTGGCGACTGGTGTTCGCGTCGTCATCCCCGGGAAGCAGCGCAGCCCGCAAGATCTCCGGGTTCGTGCCAACCCGTTCCGCGCTCTTGTCGAGCAGTCGGCGAAGGCGCTCGGCCGGCGAGCCCGGCATCTGTCGTCGCTCGGCAGGTGCGACGCGGAGGCTCTCGGTGGCCTCGCGGAGCACGTGCTCGTAGAGGCTCCGCTTCGATCCGAAGTAGTAGTAGATCAACTGCTTGTTAACCCCGGCGGTCTGGGCAATTCGCTCCACTCTGGCTCCATGGAACCCGAGTCTGGCAAACTCCTCTCTCGCAGCACTTTCGATGAGTTTCCGCCGGGAAACAGAGTCCTTGGACAATCTCAACCATCCGTTTGGTTGTGTTGTTGAATCTGAGCGATCCGGCTTGCGCAGTCAACGCTATCCGTGGGTTGCAGCTCGGAATGCCCCTCGTGCGCAGCTGACGAGCGTCGGGTCGGATGTCCAGAATCCCGTTGGACCGGTTGAAGCGGGACGGCCGAGGACAGCGGCTGACGGCGTGAGCGCGATCGTCAACTCCTCTCCCAGAATCGCCCGAACGTTGCCCACATCGAGGGAACCGGCGAGTTCCACCGGAAAGTCTGCCGGCGCCGCTCCGACGCACCAGACTTCAGACGGACGTTCGTGCGCAGCACGAGCCCGCCATACGGGGAGCGTATCCGCGAGCTCCCGAGTGCTGGCAAGGAGCCGCACAGGACCAGGCTCCCGGACTGCGAGTCGGAGGAGTATCCCGCTGAATTCGGCGGTGCCCACAAAGGGTACGGTTCCCGGTTCAGCCGCCGACGAAAGCATGTCGATCTGGCGTTCGAGTTCCGCCAGACTGGCGGACGTATCGCGCACGATTCGGGTGAGCACTGCCTGAGGCTGCACAGCTCGGTACATGGTGGGTGCGTCACCGGCAACATGCGCAGCCTCCTTGCGGACGAGGCCGTTGAGCGCATCGTAGGCGTTGGCCCGCGCCACCGAAAGCTGTTTGGCGATCGCGTAGCCGGATGATGGGCCCGCCTTGAGCAGTGCTGCGTAGGCAGCAGTTTCCGTGGGAGTGAATCCGAACGGAGTCAGATCGAGCACATGCATGGGAGTAGTCTATGCTACTACTCTTGTGCCCGTCAATTGCCAGTGCTCGGGAAGCTGTGTCGGTGCCCGAGGCCAGCTCTAGACGAACTCGAGTTCCCAGCCGGCGAGCTTGGCGATGAGCGCCAGGCGAAAAGTCACGTCCACCCTCCGGCTGTCAGCATCCTTCTCGTCGCATTCGAGGGGGAACGCGAAATCGGCGAGTTTGGAGGGACTCTTGGGGAAACCACGCAGGTTCTTGGGGCTCCACACGCCGTCGTCGTCGCAATCTCGGAGCAGACGGCCCAGGATGCGAACTGCCGTGGGAGACTCGTTGAGCGCTCCCATCCGCGCAAGCAACTCGATCCAGTGCAGCGCGAAGGGAAGATCCTTCGGATTGCCCGCCGAGTCCGCGCGAAGGGGGTCCCCAAGGAAGTGAAACGTGGGCTTGACCGTCTTGCGCCCGAGTGCCACCACCCATGTCCGTTTCGTCATCGGCTGGCTGAGGAAGTGCCCTAGCCGTTCAACGAATCCAGCACGTTCCCGCCTGAGGTTGGGCATGTAGGCAATGATTGCCACCGAGAACAACGTCGGAGGATATGCGCCCGGATGCAGGATTGTCCGCGATCCCTTCCGGATGAGCGGCTTTTCGGACAACTCGCTTCGCAGAAAGCCCGAGACACCAGAGGCGATTCGATGTGCCGCCCCGCGCACGCGGGGATCGTCGACGTGCCCGGCATGTGCCAACGCCGCCGCCGCACCCTCGCGCAGGAAATCACGGGCCCAGCTCGCCAACTCCTCATTGCCCTTGCCGGCCTTCTCGAACTCGAACAGGAGCTTGGAATCCTCATCGCGCGAGAGAAGGCGGTAGAATGTCCGCTCCGCTAGCCTGAACGGGCGCTCATCGCTCGGAACGCCGAGCTCAACCAGGTGACGGTATTGCGACACCGTTCCGACATCGCTGATGCCCTGGCTCTTTGCAGCTGCCAGCCCGAGCATGTTACCGGCCCAGGTGCCGTTCGTTCGCTGCTTGCGAGCGGTCTGTGTAACTCGCTTGTAATGAGTGACTTCCTCCCTGAGGACGAGCATGTCGGCAGCTGAGGCAGCACCGGCGGGGAGGATGTCTGTAACGGTCCGCCATCGAATCGGCGCACTCGCATGTTGGCGGAGCCAGGTGGCGGGAACCCGGTGGGTTGTTGGAAGATCCAACGTCGGTGCTCCTGGCTGAATCAGGGCTACGGGCAGCGGCAGAACATACCAAGAATCCCGGCGCCGGGCCAGTATTGCGTGCCGTCAGGACTTCACTGCCCCACTCCTCGCAGGCGGCGACGCTCCAGCCGCTCCCATGCGGGGCGGTAGACTGACTCGCCAGTCCACTGCGGCCGACTCTCCGTACCCGCCAGGAGGTGCGCGAGCCTGGCGAGCACGGCCGCCCGCACGGGCCAATCATGGGTCGAGGCTTCACTGGCCTCGGGGCCAGACCAGGGTAAGGGTCCGGCGCTGACCGTCAGGCCAGGCACGCCCAAATTGGCAAAGGCGGCGTGTGGTGCCGACAGTCGCTCCCCGGGGCGACCGCGCCACTCGGCTACTGGTATCCCGCTCTGCATTGCTGCAGCGGCAAGCATCCGTTCCAGCCCGGCCTCCTCCGCATCGAGGGCAGACACCCCTGCCGGGGGTTCGCCGGCCCGGGCTTCTGGGCGCGCCACGCCAACTACTGCAGTGAGTCGTTCCAACGGCACCGGTGGACGCGCAACGAGCGCAGCGTTTCCGACCTGCGCAGGACTGCACCCGGCGGTGAAGGCGAAGTACACGGGCCGGCGTGGCGTCGCTCCTCGAGCGCTGACCGCGCCGGCTGCACCAAGGAGGACGGCTATGCTGGCCTCGTCGTCAGCTACTTCGCAGTCATAACCGGCCGTGACCAGAACCGCTTCCGCCCCGCCGGTGTCCGGATGGCCAGCAACGCGTGCAACGACGTTCGTGCCCACCGCGGGCTCGATCCTGCTGCGCAACTGCATGACTGCGTGGACTCCGAGCGGTATTGGCTGGAAATCGGGCATAGTTGAACGTCGAACCAGCACGTCCGCGTCTCTCCCAAACTGGGCAACCAGATCGCCGAATCGCTCGAGTGGCGTGATCGCAGCAAATCCAAGCTCCCCAGAGTGCCTCAAACGATTGAAGACTGTCGGCCCCGACCAATGGCGGTACACCGTGTCCCATTCCCGAAGGCCCCGGTCGCTTTCGTGCAGCAGTATGAACCCGCGTGCTCCGCGCCGTGCCGCCTCCGCCAGCTTCGCATCGAGTCGCGCGTGGGGGGACCCCGCAGGCCCGCTGAACCGCGCAGTATCGGCCATTCCGGGATCGCCGGCGAGCGCGACGAGAATCCGCCCCTCGAGTGGTACGTCGCCGAAATCGTTCCAGCCGTGTTCGGTGGCTGAGATACCGAATCCAACGAAGACGAGCTCGCCGTCCACCGATACCGTCTGATCCGCTCCGTAGGGCCACGCGACGAGGTCGCTCCCGACGGCGAGGGTGGCGGTTCGTCCTGAGCCACCCAGCACGAGCGTTCCCTCCGACTCCACCACGGAGGCGTCGAACCGCTGGAAGAACGAACCGTCGTCAGCACCAGGTTCGAGGCCGAGTATCGCAAACTGCGCAGCCAGAAAGGCCGCGGCGGCCAGCCCACCGGGGCTCCCCACTCTTCGCTCTCGCAGCGCGTCCTGAGAGAGGAAATCCACGACGCCAGCCATCAGATCGGTCATCCGCACGGGAATAGCTGCCGTGTCGGCTCGCACCGGTGGCTGCTGTGCGATCGCCGGCATCGGCGCGGCACTCAACACGAGCACCGTGCTTACTGCCGCATGGGTCAGGATGCGACGCCACATCGTGGAGTCACCGCACGGGGAACACCGGGCAGCGTACGCGAGAGATCCCTCCGCGACGGCCGCGTGCGGCCTCACTCGTAAATACGAGCGTGCTATCGTCGAGGAAGTCAACGGCTTCTCCCTGCGGCTCCTTGAGCCCAAGCCAACATGAGCCAATACGCCGCGGAGTTCCTGGTTGGTCGGTCAGGTCGAAGAAGTACAGCTCGGTGTAAGTGCGCACCGCGAGTGTTGACCCGTCAGTCGACACAGCCGCACCCGTCACCAGTCTGCCGACCATCAGCTGGGGTTCAATCCTCAGGTCCATCCAACGAGCCGCTTGGGTGCTCCGGCCAGAGAGTTCATCGCGCGGGATATGATACGTGCGGATCGGACCGTGTCGTCCTCTGGTGATCAGCAGGAGGTCCCCGGCAGACGTCACAGCCAGCGCCTCGACATCCTGCGGTCCGTCGGGGTAGCGGACCCTGATCCGACGCGCAGCCACGGCACGGGTACCACCAATGCTATCTGGCTCCGGTACCACGTAGATCGAGACATGGTCGCGCCGCTGCTCGTTGTCACCGGTATCGCCGATGAAGAGGCATGACGAGTCGCCCTCGGGGCACGGCCCGAGGGCGATGTCCTCCCAGTCCTCGGACCGAGCCCCGGTCACAACGAACCGGCCCAGTTCGTTCCCTGCGAGATCGACGGCAAAGAGGATGGGGTCGCTTCCGGAGTCGTTGTGCGTCCACAGCACTCCCGGATGCCGCCGGCTCACGGCAACACCGGAGCTCTCCGAGATGTCGCGCGACGCGAAGGCCGCGAGCGGCTCGAACAGGGACGGCGCCACCGCCTCCTGCGCCGCGATCGGAGTCGCCGCCAGCAGAACCAGCGCGGGCAGGAGGGCACTGCGGGCCAGATAGCTGCGGTTGGGCATCACAGGAATCATACCGACGAGCTTGCCTCCCCGAAACGGACCCGACAACTTTCGTCGCTCATGATCGACAGTCTCAAACAACGCCCCGTGGAGAGGCTCCCGGACCATGTGCGGTTCTCGGGACGGGTGCTCTTCCTCGTAGATGACGCCAGCGCCGTGCGTCGGCAGCTCGCCGGCGAGGACCTCGCATATCCTGTTCGGCTGCCCCTCAGGGACAACATTTCCACCGATGAGATCACGCCGGCGTACATCTGCTACTACTACGACGATACGTTGGGCGACTTCCCCTACCTCGGCCTGAAGACCGGTGAGGAGTTTCCCATCACCCCTGGGAGCGTGCGGGCGGGTGGCTTCGTATGCTCGGTGAGCGGGAAGCGGCGTGGGAAGGGCTCATCGCGGGAGCAGTCCCCGTACGCCGAGATGAGCGCCGGCATCCGGCTGGTCATCGCCGAGAACATCGAGCGGATCTACCGGGAGAACTGCCAGAACCTCGGCATTCTGACGAGCACGGATTTCTCGCTCATCGATCGCGTCCGCCGTGGTGAGGCTATCCCGCTTGCAACGTTCACCGATGGCGAGGGCGAGATCACCCGGGGCATCATCGAGTATGGTGGGCTGTTCCACTACAACGTTGCTCGCTTGCAGGGAAACGTGTCGGTGCCCCCAGTCACCACGCCTCAGAGGCCGCTGACGCTCGCCGAGAAGATCCTGGCCCGGCACTGGGTCGCCGATCTCGCCAAGGATCGCCTGGGGGTACCGGCGGTGGCCCCGGGCGACGAGGGGTTCGTGCGCACCGACATCCGGTTCAGCCACGAGTATGTCACACCGATGGCGGCCATCTTCTGGCGGGACTATGTGGGGGCGTCAGAGCCGATCGTCGATCCCGACTCGGTCTTCTTCTTCCGCGATCATCTGACGTTCCTCGAGCTCGCCATGACGGAAGAGCGGAAGTCGCAAGGGTTGCTCGATGTCGCGTTGGAACTCAAGCAGAAGCAGGAGGACTTTGCCGAGGAACAGGGCGTGCGCCTCTACGGCGAACTGCCTCGGCTGGGCCCGCACATGGCGGTGCAGGGGTCGGAGGCGATTTGCCACTCGAAGATCCTCGAGCAGCACGCGCTACCGGGGCACTTGATCATCGGCAGCGACTCGCACACGCCCCATGCAGGCGCCATCGGGGCGGTTGCCTTTGGCGTTGGAACTACGGCCATCTTCAACTCGTGGCTCACGAAGGATGTCCGGATCACCGTGCCCCAGTCGGTCCTCGTCCGGATCGACGGCCAGAAGCCCGCGAACGTGACGGCCAAGGACTTCATGCTGCAGATCCTGCGGCATCCGTACGTACGCAATGGCCACGCGATCGGGAAGATCGTCGAGTATGCCGGTGAGGCGGTCGAAGCACTGTCCATCGACGAGCGTGCGACCATGACCAACATGGCCGCCGAGGTGGGGGCCTTCACGGGCATCATCCGACCGGATGAGAAGGCGGTTGAATTCCTGGTGCGAGAGCGCGGCGTGCCGCGCGAGGAGGCACGAGCACTCCTGCACGGGCTCCACTCGGACGATGAGGCCCGGTTCGAGGAGGTGATTGCGATCGATGCCGGCGAACTCCGGCCGATGCTCGCGCTGCCGGGAGACCCTGGCAACGGCCTCTTTCTCGAGGAGCTCGGCGAGCCGATCGCGATCGACATCGCTTACGCCGGGTCGTGCACCGCAGGGAAGAAGGAAGACATGGACATGTACGCGCGAGTCTTCCGTGATGCGCTCGATCGCGAGCGGCGTGTGCATCCCGATGTCGAGTGCTTCATCCAATGCGGCTCGCAGGAGGTGAAGCGGTACTGCGAGGCGCACGGGTATCTGGAGATCTTCTCGCAGGTGGGTGCGCACTTCATCGAGCCCTCGTGCGGTGCGTGTATCAATGCGGGCCCTGGTGTGTCCTACGATCGTGAAACGGTGACGGTGAGCGCGATCAACCGCAACTTCCCCGGCCGCTCGGGACCCGGGCAGCTCTACCTGGCGAGCCCCTTCACCACGGCCGCGAGCGCGATCGCCGGTTACATCAGTGCCTGGGAGCCCTCCGCGACGCCGTAGGTCCCTCCGTTGAATCGGGAGTGTCCTGCGCCGGAGCGGCACGCGCCGACCCCGCGGCCGTCATCCCGTCGCTATCGCCGGCGGCGCTGCGGCGTCGGCTCGGGCGCAGCGCTGCGGGCGGGTAGACCCCCCGGGCATTCCACAGCACCCAGTCGGTGAGGCCGAGTTCCTCGACGGCTCGGATTTGCGCGCGAATCTCGTTCGGTCCGTAGCGCACGCGGTAGATCGTGAATGCCTGCAGGTATGGTCGGATCTTGGCGGCGTTCGGTGTGCCTTTGGACCGCTCCAGCGCCTCGAGCATGGCACGCCGCACCACGACGTACGGCTCCCGATTCGGATTTGCGAGGCCGAAGGACCCTCTGCGGTAGTGGCTGGGATACACCATCGGCAGTATCACGTCCGCCGCGGAGGAAAGATCCTCCCAGACCTGACCGATGCCCAGGTCACCACGCGCGCTGGTGGTCAGTCCGAACACGTCGAGCGTGAACGGAACCCCGGCTCGGCTCACCCGGTGGCGGAGGAGCTCCACGTTGCGACTGATAGCTTCGCGGCGGCTCTCGCCAGGCCGCCGAGCTGGGTACACGGTGCGACCGAGGCGTTGGGGCGGCTCGTCGGGGAATCGCACGTAGTCGAACTGGATCTCACGGAATCCCATCAGCACTGCTTCCTCGGCGAGCTGGGCGGCATAGATCCACACAGAGTCGTTGTGGGCATCGACCCACGGCTCGCCGAGACCGTCGTGCCACAGCGATCCCGAGGTGTCGTGAATCGCCCAGGTGGACTTGCGCTTGGCGAGGAGCGGGTCACGCGCCACGACGATGCGAGCGATCGGGTGGATGCCACGGGCGTTGAGCATCGCAAGGCGCTCGCGGGGGTCGCGAATACGCACGACGTCGTTCGCACCGATCTGCACGGCCGTCGGAACGCTCGAGCGGTATGTGATGTACCCGGTGGCATCCTTCACGTCGATGACGAACGCGTTCACCTCGGTGGAGTCGGCCAGAGCCAGCAGACCGAAGAACCGGCTCGACGCGAAGACCCAGCCATTCATGTACAGGCCCCTCACCACCGCAGGTGGCTGCCCGAAGGGTGCCGGAGGAATCGGGACCGCATCCTCGTGACCTGGGCGGATCTGTGCCAGGTAATCGGGGCGCTGGGCATCGTGCAGAACCCGGAGGAGACGGGCGGATTCGATGGGGGAGGGTGGCTGGACGATCGGCTGCACCGGCGGTGTGAGCACGTCGATCACGTAGTCAGGGACGGCGCTCGCATGATGGGGCGGTCGGAGCCACTCTGGCGTCTCGGACTCCTGCGCGTGAACGGGCGAGCCCGTGAGGGCGGTGCACGGTAGCAGCGCGCTGGCAACCATGCGGGCAATCAGGCGTCGGCAGCCTGTATGCGCCCGGGCAGTGCGTCCTGTGGGCATTCGCCGGGTGACCGAGCTTCCGGCGCATCGACCGATCGACGCCGCGGAGCGGGGTGCGGACGGCACTGACGCCGATAGGTGACTAGGACTGCTCATCAACTCTGCTGAGCTCGACGCGACGGTTCTGGGCGCGACCGGCCGCGGTCGCATTGGTGGCAATTGGGCGATCAGGTCCGTAGCCGCGCGCTTCCATCCTCGATGGTGCCACCCCACGCTGCGCTAGATACGCCATCACTGCCTGGGCGCGCTCCATCGACAGGCGCATGTTCGTGGTGCGCGAGCCGGTGATGTCGGTATGGCCGGCAATCTCCACCCGCACCTCGGGCCGCGCCAGGAGTGCCTCGGCCACCTCGTCGAGAATGGCATAGGACTCGGTGGTGAGTACCGACCGACCGGTGGCGAAGTTCACCCCTCGGAGAACGAGCGGGGTGCGCGGCTGCTCGAACAGCAACGGGCAGCCCAGCTCGTCGACGTCCTGGCCGGCTGGGGAGTTGGGGCAGCGATCCACCCCCTCCGGCACTCCGTCGCCATCCGAATCGAGCGGACAGCCGTCCGCGCTCACCGGTAAGCCGGTGCGTGTGTCGGGACATTGATCCAGACCGTCGGGGACACCATCCCCATCGGAGTCGACGGCGCAGCCCCGTGCGTCCACGAGCGCACCGACCGGCGTGCCGGGACACTGGTCGAGTCCGTCGAACACGCTGTCGCCGTCCGTATCCACCGGGCATCCGTTCACGTCAACGACGGCACCGTGCGGTGAGTTGGGGCAGACATCGATGCCGTCGGGCACTGCGTCCTCGTCGCTGTCGAGCGCACACCCTGACGTATTGACGATCACGCCCGTACGGGTGTCGGGACACCGGTCGAGTCCGTCGAAGACGCCGTCTCGGTCGCTATCGAGGGGACAGCCGCGCGCGTCCACCCGAACCCGCTCCGGCGTGCCGGGGCATCCGTCAGCCTTGTCGGGGATTCCGTCGTGGTCCGAGTCCCGCGGCGGTCCCCCAAAAGCGAAGATCGAGAGACCGATACCCGCTCCGAAGTTGAGTGCGGTACCCGCCGTTTCGGCAACGGCGGGCGAGGGGATGATGTCCAGCCGGCCTTCGAGGCGCAGCGCCGTGCGATCCCAGAGCGGGACGAGGTCGCCCACGATCACGTGTCCGCCATCGTCGCCCACGTCGAGACCACCGCGGTACTCGGACCGCGTGTACCCGGCACCGAGGTAGAAACGCCCCGCAGGAGTGTTCGGTGCAAAGGCGTAGAGCGTCCCGCTCATGCGCGACAGGTCGACCTGTGTCTCGTCAACTCGGGTTGTCGACCGCGTGTAGTCACCACGCGCCTCGAGTGCAAACATCCGGCTGAAGTAGAAGCCGAGCCGCCCCCCCGCTCCGGCATCGGAGGAGAGGCCGATGCCCTCACGGTCGAATGTCGTGTACGTTCCGAACGCACCCAACTCGACTTGACCGCCGGTTCCGGTCTGGCTGACGGTCGGGGAAGGTGCCCCCGCGCCCACGGCGAAGGCCATGAGGAGGACTTGCAGATGACGGATGGCAGCGTACATGCCCCTCAATCTAGCCGGTCCCGGTCGCCCCGGGGGCGACGCGGATCACGTTTTCCGTGCACCGTCGGCGGGCGGTTAGGTTTGAATCCTCATCAACCTGGTGCAGGAGGAACGGAGATGGACATCACCATCCAGTACTGCGGCGTTTGAGGCTACCTGCCGCGGGCCTCCAGTTTGGAGGCCGAGATACGTGAGGAGTTCGCTGACGCCTCGGTTCGCCTCATCGAGTCGTCAGGCGGGGTGTTCGAAGTAACCGTCGACGGCGATCTGGTCTACTCGAAGAAGGCGATCGGCCGTCACGCCCAGCCCGGCGAGGTTCTGCAACTCGTGCGTGCGCGGAGAGGAGAGTAGGCTCTTGGCTGTAGGCCGGCGATGAGCAGCCGCTCGCGCATCCGCGACCATTATCTGCCGCCGGATCGCGAGGCGTTTCGCAGGGCCGAGCCCCCAACCGGGCGCGTCATCGTCATTGCCCCGACGCGCGCGGCATGCGAGACGATCGAGCTGGCGTGTGGGCTCCACATCGAGACGCTGCTGGAGCGACGACACGGAGATGACATCCGACGACTCGCTGCGGCTGGCGCCGGCTTCGGCATCGTCGCCGGTACCGGAACGGGTAAGACACTGGCCATCCGTCCGATTGCGGAGTCGATCCTCGACACCGGGCTCCGCGTCGGCGTGGTGAACCGCGAGAGGGAGGCGACTCCCGAGACGCCCGGCTGGAACGTCGTGATCGTCACCACCGGCATCGCCCGGCGTTGGTTCCAGGACGATCTCGTTGCCCCCCACGACACACTCGTCGTCGACGAGATCCATCAGACGTCGGCGGAGTTGGAGCTGTGTCTTGCACTCGGGAAGCGCGTCGGTTGCCGCTTCATTTGGCTGTCGGCCACCGTCGATCCGAGTTTCTACGCCAGGTATCTCGGCTCGGTCGAGGTGCTCGAGACGTCGGCCTTCGACGCGGCACTCGCGGCCACGGTGGAAGTCCGACAGCAGACACCGTTGGAGTTTCTCGACGAGCGATTCATCCGTCGGATCATGCGGGAGGGGCGCGGCGTCGCGGTCTTCCTGCCGACGCGAGCCGAGGTCGAAGCGGCCTCGCGGGAGCTCGGTGCACAGTGGCCTGGCCTGAACGCTGCCTTCTATCATGGTGGCGAGCCGATTCGCGTGCTGCGACCGTACCTCGAGGGCACCGTCGAGAAGCCCTTCTTGCTGACCATGACCCAGGCCGGTCAGTCGGCGCTGAACATCCGCGGGCTCGATACCGTCGTGATCTATGACGCGTGTTACGCGAATGTGGTTCAGCGCGGTCGCAACGTCCTGCAGCGCCAGTATCTCGGTCCGAACGAGATCCTCCAGATGGCAGGGCGTGTGCACGGACGCGTGCCGAGCGGCCGAGTACACATCCTGAGTGACCGCGACATCGATTTCTACTCGCTCGTGCCGGTGCCGCCGGTCTTCCAACTCGCCGGCGACAGCGAGCGGGTCGCGCTGACGGCAGCTGCTCTCGGTGTCGATCTTCGGGACCTCGACTTGCCGGTCCCACTCGACCGTCGCGCGTATGCGGCTGCCGTTCGTCGCCTGGCGGACCGCGGTGTCGTCCAGGAAGGCCGGCTGACCCGCTATGGGCGAGACGTGGAGGCGATGCCCGTAGACCGTCCGTGGGGTGAGCTGTTGGTACACGCAGAGGACTCACTCGTGCCGTTCGTGGCCGTCGCCTCCAGCGTCGATTCCCTCCACCGGATGACGCGCGAGTATCCCGAGTTGAGCGGTGTCGTCGTGTACGGCTCGGATCACCTCACCGCCTACAATCTCTACGCCGAGGCTGTGAACCAATGGGGCACGGTGGGTGAGGTATACGGACTCCCGCGTCACGTTTTCGGCGTCGGGATCGACGAGTGGGGAGAGGATCGCGGTGTCCTCGTGAAGGCAATCGAGGACATAGCGCTCGGTATGGCGTCCGTCTATCGGACGCTCGATCGGTCCCTGCCTGCGACCCTGCCAGTCGCTGGACGCCAGGTTCTTGCCCGTTACCAGGACCTCATTGCCCGCATCATGCCCTTCGACCTCACCCTCGATAGTGAAACGGCCGACGGGGATCGCGTGCGGCTATCAGACTCGTCCGTGTGCGATCGGCACGGCGCGATCGCCGGGACGGTCCGATACTTCGCCGATCGCTTTGGCGTTCCACGCGGCGCCATCGAGGGCACCAACGTGCCGTTCGATCTGATCAAGCGCTATGCGCGTCGCGGCGAGCCGCGCGTGGAGTTCCGTGAGTTCCGTCGCGGAGAGGGGCTCGTAGTGGTACGGGTCACGGACTACCACGGGTTCACCCTGGCACGCGACCGACAACCCCTCGCCGATCCGATTCCTGACGACCTGGTGCCGGCCGCTCGTGACGCAATGGCCGACGCGGTGATCGCCGGAAAGTCGCGGCACCCCAATCGGCCAAGTGTCGCCCGTGCCGCGACGCGGATAGCCGAGTATTGGAGGCGATCGGGTGGCAACCTGGGAACGGCGCAGCCCCACGCCGTGCACGGGCAGCTGGTAGCCCAGCTCCAGGGCGTGCGGAGCTGGTCCGAATTCCTCGAAACGCCACTCGGCCTGGAGCCGGATGACTTCGTGCCGGAGGGCGAGCGCGATCGGCTCGATGCACTCCCTGACTCGGCGCATGTGCTGGGTGACCGCGTGCCGATCGAATACCGGATGGAGGCGGGACGTGGCGTCGCCTGGCTCAAGCTCAGGGAGAAACAGGCCAGCCGGCTGCGTGCGGAGCACCTGCCACATCTTCCGATGCCGCTCCGGTTCAGCGTGATGCGGGGGCGACGGGAAGTCGCCCGCGCGGCAACGCTCGAGGAGCTGGCCGTGGTCCTCGCCCGCCTGGCAACCCGCCGTCGCCGTCGGGAGGATGGTCGCCGGCAGGGTCGCCGCCGTCGCTAACCGGGCGCAGCCCTACTCGATGAGGGAAAGCACGCCGAGCCAAGCCGCCGCGTACGCGTTTTCGAGCTTGGGCGCATCCGCGCCACGTGTGAGCAGGAACCCCGTGCCGGAGACCATGCTCGCCAGCATCCACCCGATCTCCTCGGGTCGTATCCGGGTGCGTACGTCGAGGCGTTCGAACATCCGTCTGCAGGCGTCAGCCACTGCGGCGGCGAAGGTCTCGATTGCCTCGGTGATGAGATCGGCCGGAAGCTCCGAGCTGGCGTCGAGCATGGAGAACCACGCGGCAGCCGTCCCGTCTTCTGACTCACGGACCAGTAATGCCCACGTTTGCTGCACGGCCTCGGAAGGAGAAAGCGAGGCAAGCGCATCGCTCCACGATGCGATGCGATGCCTGGTCAGGTGTTCAATTGCCGCATGCCACAGGTTCTGCTTCGTCTTGAAGTGATAGTGCACCAACCCTTTGGCACACCCCGCGCGCTCGGCGACCGATGCAACCGTGACGTTGGAGGATCCCCGCTCGCGTAGCACGTCAAGGGCGGCGTTCAGGATGAGGTTGCGTGATTCGTCCTTGTCCGTCCGCTTCTTGGCCATCCTCACTCCTCGTGCTGTCTGGGTAGTCAAGCTACGTGCTGCGCGATACGCGCGCCAGGTTCGATGACCCTTTGGCCAGTAGAGGCGCTCGCGCAGTGGCCACGCTCGGAGTTCCGGATTGAAACCACTCCTGCGTCCCTTGCGTAGGACAGACACAGGAGACCGGGCACATGATCGATCAGGGCGAGTTGACGCTAGGGCCCCTGTCGCGGGCGCTGCTCGAGGAGATCGCGGAGGGAGTGGTGGTCTTCGACGCGGTCGGACGGATGGTCTATGCCAACGGAACGGCGCGGCTGGCCATGCGGAAGGCCGGGATCGAGCGAGGGAATCGTTCAGTGGTATTGCCCCAACTGGCCCGGCTCGGAAGCCGACTGGCGCCGATCTGGATCGCAGGGGCAAAACTGGGCGAAGCCGTGTTCGTCCCCGTCGGCGCGGCGACGCCGTCGGGCCGGCAGACGCTGGCCGACCGTGAGCGCGAGGCGATCCTCGAGACGCTCAGGGCCACCGATTGGAAGCTCACCGAGAGCGCCCGCGTGCTTGGCATTTCGCGCACGACCCTGTGGCGGCGGCTCCGGACGTACGGCATCGACCGCGACAAGCGCGCCCAATGGTCGGAACCCTCGTAGCGCTCCTCCTGTTCGGGCTTCCCCAGGTCCAGCAGCCTGACACCCTGACATTCCGCGATCCGGCAACCGCGGAGTTGTACGCGCGGGCGCAGGTGCGCCACATCCGACAGGATGCGCTGGTTCACGACTACCGCGCCACCGTGCGCACTCGGCTGGAGGCATCGGCGGGGCGCAGCCGGTTCGCGCGGCAGACGACGCTGATGGCGCACGAGTCGGTTGCCGAGATCACGTGGCAGCGTCCCAACGACTTGCGGGTGCAGGTCCTCGGTGCCAGAGCCGTCGCTCCGGTGATCCGGATCATCCAGGGATTGGGCGGTGACGTCGAGGACGACGTGGAGCGCGATCTGCGGCGGCAGATGGTGATGGACCGACCATGGTTCATCCCACGCGCGCTGGGAGACAGTATCAGGTTGATGGGGGTCCCGGAGCATGCCGCATTGCATCCGCTCGCCGACGGTGCCTGGGAGTTCTACCGCTACGCGATCACCGACTCACTGCAGATCGTGGTGCCGGACCGAACGGTGCGGGCGTACAAGATGCGAGTGGAGCCCAAGCGGTTCGGGCCGGCGCTGGTAGCCGGCGACATGTGGATCGATGCCGAAACGGCGGACGTCGTACGCTTCGCAATGGTGTTCTTGGGCGATTTCTTGTGGGAGACACCGGACGGTGAGACGGCTGCCGATTCTGCCAAGGCGATCGAGGAGAACGAGACCGTCAGGAAGTTCCTCTCCGTGGAGGCCATGGTCGAGTACGCACTCGTGGACCGGACGTACTGGATGCCGTATCGACAGCTGTTGGCGATTACGGCCGAGGTACCATGGTTCGTGAACCTGTCCATCCCGGCGATGGCGGTGACGACGTTCAGCGACTACACGGTGAACGGCAATCCCCCGATCGAGTTTGCGGTACGGGACGCGGACATTGCGGCCGAGGAAGATGCCCGACTCGTGCGGGTGCGATCCGCGGACGGCATTGGCCTTGAACCGGATACCGTCACGCACGACCGCGGCATCCGGGAAGAGCGCGGCTACGTCCGAGCCGGCGAGTGGAGTGGAGGGCGCTGGGAAATGGAGGTACCGCCCGCGGACAGCCTCGAGGGGTTCGCGTGGGACGCTCGCCTCCAGACGGTTGAGGATCCGGATGAGGCCCGAATGGTGCGCGAGCGGTTTGCCGAGCTCAGTCGTCTCGAGCAGGAGCTACCGCCAGAATGGCTCGGGAGGCGACGCATCAGCTTCGCGCTTGAGCAGGCAGCGGATCTCGTTCGGTTCAATCGGGTCCAGGGACTGTCGCTCGGCGGAGGGGTAGAACTCCGTCCAGGGCCAGCCTTCAGCTCCCTCATTCTGACGGGACGCTTCGGTCTCGCGGATCTGCGACCCATGGGTTCTGCGACCTGGCGCCGTGATGGTCCGGTCGGCCGGTTCGACGTGTTTGCCTACCACGATCTGCAGGAAGTCGAGCCGTGGACCCGCGGGACGGGATTGGGGAATTCAGTCAACGCCCTGTTCGTGGCACATGACGACGCCGACTACTATCTGGGATCGGGCGGTGGGATTGCACATACGTGGAACTACGGCCTGCTCCGAAACGTCGAGGTGCGGCTGGGCTACGAGTACCAAGCCAGCGTCGAGACGGCGACATCGTCAGCGATTGCCGATCTCTGGGGTGACGGGACGTTGCCGCCGAATCCGCCGATAGCCGACGGGCATTTCTTCCGCGGATCGGTGCGGCGAGACGACCGAATCGGGGTGGTCGGGATCGATCCGGGCGTCGAGGTCCTTGCAGGTGGTGCCGGCGCAGGTGTGCGAGTCTGGGCCGGCGTACGAGTGCCGTTTACGATTCTGGGACTTGGCGGTGCGTTTCAGACGAGAGCCGCTCTCGCGCGGGGCGACAGCCTGCCACAGCTCGCGCTTCGGCTCGGCGGGCCAAGCACGGTACGGGGCTACGACTACGGGATCCGAACTGGTCGTGAGCTCTGGGCGGCGCAACTCGATCTCGCAATCGTACGCTCCAGGCTCATCTCCCCGGTCGTGTTCTTCGACATCGGGGACACCTTTGCCGCCGATCCTCTGATCGGAACCGGTGTCGGCCTCTCCCTGCTCAACGGCCTCATTCGCTTCAACCTCGCCAAGGGCGTACACCCCGAGGAATCCCTTCGGTTCGATCTGCTCTTCCGTGCGCCACGGTGAGCGTCTAGGTTGCAGGGCCCGGTGCCTGCGTGTGCCCATGGGCGTGTGCGGCCGGCATGCTGTGTATCGACCAGGAGTTGTACGTGAATCGAGTCGTAGCCCTCGGAACGACGGTGCTGTTGGGGCTGTTCGCAGCCTGTGGTGAAGGAGAACCGGCGGAGGACACCGACGTACCGGCGCCCGTTGCTCTGGATGAGGAGTTGCCGGAGCGGGAGGAAGTCGCCGTCCTCCCCATCGAGAGCATTCCCATGCCCGAGCATCCCTTAGCCCGGCGCAATTTCCTGGTTGCGACAAGTGCAGGCGGTGAACGGGATCTCTCGGGCGAATGGGAGGCACGGGCGGCAATCTGCGAGGACCCGGCCGTGTTGCAGGTTCTGGCGGAGCAACCAGGCTTCGGGGCGCTGCTGTTGTTCCAGCTTCCCGATGGTGATCGGATGGTCACATATCCGATCGCGTTCGCGGAGAGCGGCGCGCCCGAGCCGCCGGCTGCACAGGTTGGCGTCCAGCTTTTCCACACCGGGAGCGCGTTTGCCTATCAAGCCGCCGAGGGAGAGATCGAGCTCACCAGCTTTGGCGAGCGCGTGAGCGGCCGATTCGGCGTCACCCTGCGTGAGATCATTTCCGAGGATCGCGTGCGGTTTGCCGGGACCTTTGACAACGTTGTCGTCGCACCGCTGCCCGGCGAGCAGTGCCGCGCAATGAAGGAAGCATTGTTTCCGGCCGACTCGACGGACGAGGAGGAGCCGTGAGGCGAGTCGCATGACTGAGCAGACCTATTTCCGCAAGGGATTCGGACTCCGGAAGGCCATCGAGGGCGAGCTGGTCGCCGACTACCACTCGCGACTGGTGGATACCCTCCGCTCCGGCGGCAACACGCTCGAGGTGGGCGGCCTCACGATCCGACTCGCCGAGGAATTCGGGTTCTGCTACGGCGTGGACCGGGCGGTGGAGTATGCGTACGAGACCCGAACGCGGTTCCTGGATCAGCGGGTTTACCTCGTCGGGGAGATCATCCACAACCCCCACGTCAACGAGAAGCTCGAGACCATGGGGATCAGCGTCATCCACCCCGGTGCCGAGGGGCGATTCGACTTCTCGCACATCACGAGCGATGACGTGGTGATCGTCCCGGCCTTCGGCATGACGATCGAGGACTTCACCACGGTACGATCCATCGGATGTCCGGTCGTCGACACGACGTGCGGCTCGGTGTTGAACGTCTGGAAACGGGTGGAGAGCTACGCGCGTGACGGCTACACGGCGATCGTGCATGGGAAGCACTTCCACGAGGAAACGAAGGCCACCGCCAGCCAGGTGTCGAAGTACGATGAGGGCAAGTACCTCATCGTCCGCGACATGGACGAGGCTCTCACGCTGTGCGGGTTCATCCGCGGCGAGGTCGACACCCCGATCCTGGAGTCGACGTTCCGGCACAAGGTCTCCGAGGGTCTGGACTTCGAACGAGACCTCGTGCGCGTTGGCCTTGCCAACCAGACGACCATGCTGTCGTCCGAGTCGTTGGAGATCGCGCAGAAGATCGGTGAGGCGATGGCAGATCGGTACGGGCCGGAGCGCCTGGCCGAACACTTCCGCAGCTTCGGTACCATCTGCTCGGCGACGCAGGAGCGGCAGGATGCGGTCTTAAAGCTCATCGAGGAGCCGCTCGACGCGATGGTCGTGATCGGCGGTTACAACTCGAGCAATACCAACCACCTCGCAAAGATCTGCGCCAAGCAGGTCACGACCTACCACATCGCGGACTCCCATTGCATCGACGTGGACGGTGCCACCGTCCGGCACAAGCCTGTCGATGGGAATGCAGAGATCGAACAGCGAGGGTGGCTCGACGGCGTCACCCGCCTCGGGATCACTGCCGGAGCCTCGACTCCGAACAACAAGATCGGCGAAGCGATCGAGCGGATATTGCGTACCAGGGAGCTCCCGGTCCCCGCCTGAAATGGGACGCTTAGGCCCAGTTCTTCGAACTGGGCGCGTGACGCCGTAAGTCCTTGAGAAACGAGAAGGGACGCTCGTCGACACGGTAGGGTGTCCCGGCAGCGGCATGGTCCGTGCGCCCGAGGTTCAACGGCTTGATCTCCTCGGCGATGAGGTTGACGGTGCCGTCATCCCGGGCAAGGGTGCCGGTGACCTGGATGAACGGCTCACCTCGCACGGCGATCCGGTCGCGCTCGTACACGTCAGGCCGCACGATCGCGTTCATCATGCCTGCCTCGTCCTCCAATAGGATGAAGGTGTATCCACGGGCGGTCTCCGGTCGCTGCCGGGCGACAACGAGTCCCGCAACCTGCACCTCGGCGCCATGGACAAGGGTCTCCAGGTGATCGCTACGGACGATGCCGGCGGGGAGCTCGTTCCGCAGGAGCGTGAACGGATGGCCGCTGGCGGAGAATCCCAGGACGTCGTACTCGGCCACGAGCCGCTCGCGCGCGGCCACGTCGCCGAACCGCAGGCTCTCGTACGGATGGACCAGCGGCAACTCGAGCTGTCGCCGTACGCGTGACCGCGCGGGCTGCTCGGCCTTGGGAGGGAGCCACAGTCCGACCTGCCACAGGAGCTCGCGACGGGTGAGGCCGAACGTATCGCACCCGCCCACCCACACGAGGTTCTCGATCGCATCCCGCGACAGCCGTGCGGGGGCACGTCGTACGAGGTCGCCCAAGCCCTGAAAAGGTCCGTGCCGCTCTCGCTCGACCACGAGCTGCTCGGCGATATCCCACCCCCAATCACGCAGGAAGCCCAGGCCAATCCGGATACCGCCGTCCTCCACCGTGCAATACACGTCGCTACGGTTCACCTCGGGGAGTGCGACCGTGACGCCGTGGCGGTTCGCATCCCGGCCGAGGGCATCGAGGGAGTAGAACCCCATGGGCTGGTTGTTGAAGAGCGCGGTGTAGTACTCGACCGGGTAGTACCGCCGCAGCCAGGCGGACTGGTACGCGAGGAGCCCGAAGGCGGCGGCATGGGATTTGGGAAAGCCGAACTCCGAGAAGGCGACGACCTGCTCGAAGACCGTGCGGGTAACGGAAGCCGGCACTCCGTGCCGACGGGCCCCGTCGAGGAATTCTTCCCAGAAGTTCTCGATCAGCTCGCGCGATCGCCGCCGACTCATGGCACGGCGCAAGGCCTCTGCCTGTCCGGGCGTGAAACCGGCAAACGACTGACAAACCTGGAGGACCTGATCCTGGTAGATGATCACGCCGAGCGTTTCTCCCAGCGCCTCGGCAAGCAATGGGTGCTCGACCGGCGGGACGTAGGGCCGTCCCGCCTCCCGCGCGCGCCGCTGGGCCTCCCGCCGGCGCACGTAGGGATTCACCGCCCCACCCACGATGGGCCCCGGCCGGACGATAGCGACCTCCACGGCGAGGTCCTCGAGGTTGCGCGGCCGCGTCCGTCGGATCATCTGGATCTGTGCCCGACTCTCGATTTGGAATAGCCCGACCGTGTCGCCTGCGCAGATCTGGTCGTAGACGGCGGCATCCTCGAAATCGATCCGGCTGAGATCGGGCGGGAGGCCCTTCCGCTCCGCTACCAACTCGACGCACTCCTCGACGAGTGAGAGCATGCCGAGGGCGAGGAAGTCGATCTTGATGAAGCGCGCGTCATCGCAGGAATCCTTGTCCCACTGACAGACCACGCGATCCGGCATGGCCGACCGCTCCAGCGGGACGATCTCGACGAGCGGACGGCTCGAAATGACCATGCCGCCTACGTGCTGCGAGATATGACGAGGCAGGCCTGCGATCTCCTCGGCGAGATCGCACAGGTCGCGCCACAAGGGAGCATCCACGCGGTCCGTGAAGCCCGGCAGCCGCAGCATCTCCTCGCGCAACGCACCGGCCGAGCGGTGGCTCGCGAGCTTGGCGACCTGCTCGATCTCACCTGGCGGAAGGTCGAGCGCCTTCCCGAGCTCGCGGACGGCCGAGCGCAGTCGATACGTGGGGAAGGAGCACACCAGTCCGGTGTGCTCGTCACCATACCGGCGGTAGACGCGCCTAATGAGTTCCTCCCGGATCTCGCGGGGGAAGTCGAGGTCGATGTCGGGTACGGAAGCCAGGGTTTCGTTCAGGAAGCGGCCCAGGAACAGCCGATTGGCGACCGGGTCGATGTGGGACAGTCCGAGCAGATAGCAGATGATCGACGAGACGGATGAGCCGCGGCCTCGACCGGGAAGGAGATCGCCCCGCGCCCGGCGGCTCCCGCTGCGAACGTCCGCTGCCACCTCCCGTGCCAGCTCGAAGAGGTCGTGGTACACCAGAAAGAAACCGCACAGGCCGTGGTGGTCGACGAGTCGCAGTTCTTCCTCGAGACGCGCTTCGGCCTCGACACGATGAGGGGAGTCTCGGGGATATCGCTCGTCGAGCGTCGTGCGGCACAGCTCGGCCAGGGCACGCGGCGCCGGCGTTCGGTCGGCGCCGTTGAAATCGGGGAACGTATAGCCCAGATCCCGCGTGAGATCGAACGCGGCACACCGCTCCGCGATCATGCGGGTATTCGCGATCGCGTCGGGACGGTCGCGGAAGAGGTCGACCGTCACTCCGGGCGGCCGCAGATAGAACTCGCTGTTGGAACGGCGGACGTCGTGCG